>Ga0129312_1000213_pt1 | contig 59134 bp, 55 predicted proteins | sample O827metagenome_FD_94434 | JGI IMG/M metagenome (GOLD analysis project Ga0129312, IMG submission 94434) | Orangutan group fecal microbial communities from Wisconsin, USA - O827 metagenome | ecosystem: Host-associated > Mammals > Digestive system > Large intestine > Fecal | place: USA: Wisconsin... | reverse complement strand
TTACTAATGTATTAGTGTTATCCCATCCCATTAAAATTTGATAGTGAAAAATTAAAAAAAGTTGAAATAAGACAGAAATAATAATTGCAGAAATGTAAATGATTCGTCGATAATACAGCGAAAGTTTTAAAACAAAATGATAAAATAAACATATTCCACTCACCAACGCACTAATTCCACATAATGAAATAAAAGCCAATCGTTTCGGTGACCAGGTACTTCTAACCACTCCTTTAGAATCCCAATTTATTGTTCCATGTATAAAAATTATGATTGTACAAATGAATAATAAACATAAGCAAATTGAAGGCAATGCTATTTTAAAAAACTTATTCAATATATTTTTCTTGTACATTATATTAATCTCCTTATTATGTTTTAGCGAATTTTCCGCTAAAAGCATGCAAAGAAATATATCATCAAAACATCTGTTTGTTTATCCTGATATACTCTTCTAAATCTGTTTACATATCATATTGCATAACAAATCAAAATAATTATAGCGAATTTCTCGCTAAACAACAATAGCGAATTTTTCACTAATTATAATTATGCTAAATGAAACATTTTAGAAAGGATTTCTATATGTATAGGCGAATCCGGGATTTGCGAGAAGATAAGGATTTAACTCAGGTTCAAATGGGAAAAATTTTACATTGTAGTCAACGTGTATATAGCAATTACGAACGCGGAGATATTGATATTCCAACTTCTATTCTGATAAAGCTTGCCGATTATCACAATGTATCTGTTGACTATCTGCTTAATAGAACAGACAACCCAAATACAAATATATAAAAAGCAGAATCTTTCGACTCTGCTTTTTATATATTTTTCTTGTCAATCAGAATTCATCTCTTATATTTCCTTTTTCTTTCCACCGATCAACATCCAGCCTACAGTCGCACAAATCAAGACAACTGCGGCAAGTAAAAGCATATCCGATACAGACAGTCTATCCTTAAATAGAACCGGAAGCACTCTCTGAATCTGAGTAGGATATTTCGTGATCAGAACCGAAAGCAGATTATTCATAAAATGTACACACATAGACGCTGCAATACTACCGGTCTTATATGTTACAAGGGTTAGTCCCAATCCTACGATGCCGATAGTAAACATTTTAATCAGGCTCATATGATAGGCAGCAAAGATCAGGGTGGTTACAACGATCGCTACAACAGGTCTGCATCGTTTTTTTAACGTTCCCATAACAAATCCGCGAAACAGAAGTTCTTCTCCGATAGCAGGCATAAGCGCCACCACAAGTACCAGCAAATATACCGGCTGATTTACCAGCATGTCATCTAACTGGGTCAGTCCTTTTGCACTCTCCGGAAAGATAGGCATCAAAAGAGCCCCAAGTATCAAAGCTCCCACAAAGGCTGCAATTCCGATCATGACCGAGCCTGCCAACTGCAACGGTTTTATTATTTGAGCGGAGAATAACTGTTTTTTATCCGCTTTTATATACCATGCATAGACAAGCGGACAAAGCAGAATAATCAATTGCTGGACTGCCACTCCGAAAAATCCGAATTTCAATTGGGCAAAGGTTCCGACATAAAATATTAATAATAACACAATGCACAGTAACAGGATCAGATCACCATATCCGGGCATCTGTTTTTCCTTCATCTCACTTCGTCGGGTAAAGATCCTGACACTGCTTAATCCCTCGGAAAACAGAACCGCTTCACTATTGTAAATCTTTCCTAAGATCAGGATAGCCAAAAGGCTGTATGCTACGTTGGAAAACAAAACAATCGCAAACAGGCCGTAATTGTATTGAAACTGGAATAACCCCTCCACTAAAAGTGCCACATTGACGATCGGAATGGCCGCTGTCTGCGCCGTAAGCTCCAGATCCGGTATCATGGCTGCATAACTGCCAAACATAAAGATCAGCATCACCGGTGTCACATAGTTGTTGGCCTCTTTGAAGTTTTTGGCAAACACACAGGTGCACATACACACAGCCGTTACCAACAGGGCAAAAAATACCATAACAACCAGTGTAAATAAAATCCCCGGTATAAAGGTTTCATAGTGGATTTCCAGATTGATATCTTCAGCTAAGGACATGGAGCTTGATACCAGAAATGCCATGGCTCCGCCCATCGAAAACACATTGAGTATGGCCGATGCACATGCAATACAGGAAACAGCCAGAAACTTACTCATGATCATTTCAAAATTGGTGATCGGAAGTGTCAAAAGCGTCTCAAGCGTTCCTCTCTCCTTTTCTCCTGCCGTCACATCAATGGACGGATATAAAGCTCCCAGCAAAATCATGGTCACAATGAAAAACGGGATAATGGAACCGATCATATTGCCCACGGATTCTTCTGTGGATGAAAGATCCTCCCCTTCATAATGGATTGGATTTAACAGATAGTCCGCATCCAGTCCGGCCTCATCGATTCGTTCCTTTTGAAGCTCTTCCCGGTAAATTTCAAAGGCATCGGTCAATGCATCAAGCGCTGTATTGGACCGGTCCTTTGCAGACAGATAGCATAATGCAATCCTGCCGTCGGATGCTTTGCTCACATATATATCTATATCTCCGGCTTCCAGAGCATTTTTACAATCTGATTTTTGTACAATTTCAAGCTTATAACTGAGCTTGTCCGGATTGTTTTCGATAATATCCGCGATTTTTGCTGCCAGCTCATCCTCTTCATCAAAGGCGACAAGATATGTCTTTTCTGCCTGGCTGTTCATCACAGAGCTCATTAAAAATGTCATTCCGATGATCAATAATGGATAAATGATGATCGGCACCACAAGCATCATAAACAAGGTCTTTTTATCACGCAGAATATCTGTCAGCTCACGCTTAAACAAAGTAAACATTCTTTTAGTATTCATGCTTTTCGACCTCCTCCATGACACAGTGAAAGGCATCCCTTAAAGAGCTTCCCTTGCATTCCTCCATGATCTGATCCGGACTTCCGTCCTTTACAATCTTTCCATGATAGATCATCAATATACGGTCACACAGAAACTGTGCTTCTTCCAGATAATGCGTCGAATATAATACCGTTTTTCCTTTGTCTTTTTGTTCCTTCATAAAATTGACAATGGCATCTGCGCTTAAGATATCCAGCCCAAGTGTCGGTTCATCAAAGATGTAAAGATCCGGATTGTGGATCAGGCATCTGGCAATGGATGCCCGCTGGGTCTGACCGGTAGAAAGCTTTTCAATCCGGTTATCCAGAAAAGAAGACATATCCAGTACGCGGGATATCTCCACAATCCTTTGTTCCGCCTCATCCCCGGGTATCTCATAAATATCCGCAAGCATATAAAGCATCTCTCTTGTACTCATTCTGTGATAGAGCCTGGTATTTCCGGACAGGTATCCGATTGCTCTTTTATACTCTACCGGATCTGTAATCAGCTTTCCTGTGGAATCCTTAATTGCAACAGTTCCGCTTGTTGGCTGCATCAGACCGCCAAGCATGCGTAAAAGCGTCGTCTTTCCGGCTCCGTTTGGTCCCAGGATACCCAAAATCTCTCCCTTGGATACTTCAAAGGATATATGGTCAACGGCTAAAAAGCTCTCTTTTTTCTGTTTCAGCTTTCCACGCTTTCCTTTTCCATGCTTTGCCTGATCCTCTTGTATTTCATTGTGGTCTGCTGTATTCGGCTGTAAAACAACCGTACGCTCAAATTCCTTGCATAAGTCATTGACAACGATCATTGTTTGCTTCCTTCCACTTTTCATATAAATCCGGTCTGCGTTCCTTTGTGCGGATGATCGACTGCTCTAACCGCCATTCTTCTACCTTTTTGTGATCTCCGGATAACAAAATCGGCGGCACCTCTTTGTCATGCCAGATCTGCGGTCTGGAATACTGCGGATATTCCAAAAGACCATTACCAAATGATTCTGTCTGTGCCGATTCATCATTGTTGAGGACACCTGGCACCAGTCTTGCGATCGCATCTATCATGACCATGGCAGGCAGCTCTCCGCCTGTGAGCACATAATCCCCAATTGAAATGTAATCGGTGACAACCTCTTCAAGCACACGTTCATCAATGCCTTCATAATGTCCGCAAAGAAAAATCAGGTCATCTTCTTTGGCAAGCTCTTCTGCTTTTTCCTGATTGAATACGCTCCCCTGAGGGGTCACATAGATCACTCTGGTCCGCTTCGTTTCTGCCTCATCCCGGCAGTCTCCTTTTTCTGACTGCCTGCTGTGAATAGAATCCATAACCGCCTTTGTACAGTCATAAACAGGCTGTGCCTGCATCAGCATACCGGCACCTCCGCCATAAGTATAATCATCCACCTTTAAATGCTTATCTAACGTATAATCCCGGATATTAACCGCCTCTGCCTGAATGTAACCGCGCTCCATGGCTTTACCCAAAATACTGGTATTCAGACCATCCATGATCATATCCGGAAATAAAGTCAAAACATGAAAAAACATAGCTTAATCCTCTGCTGTAATATCGTCCATCAGTCCCGGCATCACATGAACTGTCACTTTATGTGCCGGTATATCAACGTTTTTGATGCAGTCCCTGATGGCAGGGAACAGGTACGTCTTTTGATCGTTGGCCGTAATCTCATAGACATCATTGGCACCGGTCTGCATCACATCGGTAAGCTTTCCGATCAGCCTGCCTGCTTCATCGACCACATCAAGTCCGATCAGATCCGCAATAAAATATTCATCCTTCTGAAGCTTTACCGCATGCGCCCGGTTCACATAGAGACTGCAGCCTTTATACGGCAAAACATCATCTAACGTATCAATTCCCTCAAACTTTAAAATGACAAACTGCTTGAAAAATTTGACACTCTCAACCTTGACGTCCACATTGCCACTACGCGTTCCGAGTATATATTCTTTATTTTTTTTAAAACGTTTCACATCATCGGTTGTGGGAAAGACCTTCATCTCTCCTTTCACCCCGTGTGTTGACGATAATATTCCAACCTGCAACAAATCTTCCACTTGATTTCCTCCGTATTTGCATAAAAGGCTGAGACAACCTAAGTTATCTCAGCCCCCGATTAAGCATCCGTATTATTCGACGATCTCAACGTCTACCTTCTTGTTTTCGTTTAACGAAGCTGCCTTCACAACAGAACGGATTGCTTTTGCAATACGTCCCTGCTTGCCGATCACTTTACCCATATCAGAAGATGCAACACGCAATTCTACTGTCACATGTCTGCCTTCTTCTTTTTCTGTTACAACAACTTCATCAGGATTATCTACAAGTGCTTTTGCAATGACTTCAACTAATTCTTTCATAATCCACCTCCAAAGTGTTATGACAAGGTTTTCAAACTACTGATATCAGAAATTATTTCTCGATACCGGCATTTTTGAAAAGTCTGCTAACAACTTCAGTAGGCTGAGCACCGGCTGATAACCATTTCTTAGCTGCTTCTTCGTTAACTGTAAAAGCATAAGGCTCTACGTTGGGATTGTAAGTACCGATTTCCTCGATAAATCTACCATCTCTGGGAGAACGTGAATCTGCAACGATCACTCTGTAGATTGCGTTTCTCTTTTCGCCCATTCTTCTTAATCTGATTTTTACTGCCATTTCTTTTTACCTCCGAAATAATTTAAAAACATTTATTTATGAAAAGTTTCCGCTAAAAGGGAAATCTCATTCCACCTTTTTTACCACCGAACATGCCGCCTAAGCCGCCCATCATGCCTTTTTTGCCACCCATCATGCCGGGGATCTGCTTCATCATCTTCTGGGACTGCTCAAACTGTTTGATAAAACGGTTGACTACCGCAATATCCACACCTGCGCCCTTGGCAATACGATGTTTTCTGCTCGGATTTAATAATTTGGGATTTTCTCTTTCTGCAGGTGTCATGGAAAGAACGATTGCCTCTGTACGTGCCAGCTCTTTATCATCGACCGCACCCTCTAACTGGGATCCCATACCCATCATCGAAAGAATTGCTCCCATGCCGCCCATATTGCGCATCTGCTTCATGCTTTCCAGATAATCATTGAAATCCATCTTGCCTTTTTTGAGGCGGGAAGCCATTTCTTTTTCTTTGTCTTCATCAATATCGATGTTTTGCTGCGCCTTTTCGATCAGGGTCAGCACATCACCCATGCCCAAAATACGATTGGCCATACGGTCCGGATAAAACTGCTCCAGATCATCGAGCTTTTCACCCATACCGGCATATAAAATCGGCTTACCGGTAACAGCCTTAACAGAAAGAGCTGCACCACCTCTGGAATCACCGTCCACCTTGGTAAGGATCACACCGTCAATTCCGATCTTGTCATCGAATTCCTTGGCAACATTGACCGCATCCTGACCGGTCATCACATCCACGACCAAAATCGTCTGATGTACATCGATCACAGACTTGATCTCCTGCAATTCCGCCATCATGTCCTCATCAATATGAAGACGTCCGGCTGTATCTAAGATCACAACATTGTAACCATTCTTTTTGGCATGCTCCATGGCTGCCTTTGCGATATCAACAGGCTTGTGATTCTCTCCCATGGAAAATACATCCACGCCCATCTTTTCACCGTTTACTTCCAACTGCCTGATGGCGGCCGGTCTGTATACGTCACAGGCTACTAGCAGTGATTTTTTACCTTTTAATTTGAATTTACCAGCAAGCTTGGCAGTTGTCGTCGTCTTACCTGCACCCTGTAAACCACACATCATGATGACGGTGATTGCTTTACCGGGCTGAAACTGGATCTCTGCTCCCTCTGAACCCATCAGATTGATCAGCTCTTCGTTGACGATCTTGATGACCATCTGTCCGGGATTCAGTCCGTTTAAAACCTCCGTACCAACAGCCCGCTCTTCTATGGTCCTGACAAACTGCTTTACGACTTTGAAGTTGACATCGGCCTCTAAAAGTGCCATTTTGACTTCCTTGCAGGCACTCTTTACATCTTCCTCTGTCAGTCGGCCCTTGCTTCTTAGGTTTTTGAAGACATTTTGCAATTTGTCTGTTAAGCTTTCAAATGCCATGCACTATAGCTCCTCTATGATTTCTGCTATCAGCTCAGATACTTTTTGTTTGTTTTCCGAAAGAGATGAGGTATCCTCTAACAGCTGCTGTATCTCATGCAGTCTGTTTTTGGCGTTGGAAAACCGCTCGATCAGATGAAGCTTTGTCTCATAACCCTGCATGATCCTGTCACATCTTTTTAACAGATCAAAGGCTCCCTGTCTGCTGATACCATAACAATCGGCCACCTCAGATAATGACATGTCATTAAAAACCGCATCCTGATATACACTTTTCTGATGATCCGTTAAGAGCTCACCGTAAAAATCAAAAAGTAAATTTTGTTCTACGATTTTTTCCATAGCATTCACCTTTTCTTTAACACCTATTGCATCATACACGAAAAAAAAGAAGGTGTCAAGTCTTTTTGCTTGACACCTGTGATTTTTTCTTTTATTACAAGCCTTTTACCACTAAACTCTTTTTCAGATAAAAGCTTTACTCCAATTCTTCATAGCGTTTATATCCTTCTCCATAAATTTCATTTGCACTTGTCACGATCAGAAATGCATCCGAATCCGTTTCCTTTACAATCTGTTCAAGCTTTGGCGCCTGTATTTTTCTGGTGACACAAAGCAATATCTGCTTTTCCTTTTTTTCATAGGCTCCGGTTCCGTGCAGATAGGTCACTCCGACATGCAGATTTTTCATCAGCCTGCCGGCAACCTGTGTGGAATAATTGGTCACAATAAAAAACAGGCAGGCTTCGTCTTTTCCATATAAAACAAGATCAATAATATAAGAGGTAACAAATACGGCAACGCCGGCATAAACACCATTTTCGATACTGCGGAATACCAGAATGGCAGCCAAAATGATAAAGCTGTCCACGATCAGATACAGACTGCCGGTCTTTAGATGCGGATACTTCCGACGCAAAAGCCGTACCACAATATCCATGCCACCGGTGGTTGCTCTCATCCTCATAATAAATCCTAAACTGATTCCACTTAAAACAGCGCCCAGAAGCGTAGCTGCAAACGGATCATCCGTCAGGGGCGGCAACAGCTTTAACAGATTGGTGGATACGGAAATAACGGTCAGCGAATATACGGTCCACATTAAAAAATGTACGCCAAATTTTTTCCATGCCACAAAAAGAAGCGGAATATTTAATAAAAACACCCAGGTTCCTGTCGGGATCGGCGTCAAACGATCCAATAAAATAGAAATACCGGTCACACCACCCGGTGCCAGTGAATTGGGATCCAGCAAAAGTGCAATCGCGGCGGCATATAAAACGGAAAAAAAAGTAATGACCAGATATTTTTTCATAAGAAAAGCCTCCTATACATATAGCATGGAGGCTTTTTGCTTTTTTATACAGAACCTTTTGTCTCTGTCCTTATTTTACCAATAAAGATTTACCTGTCATTTCAACCGGCTGCTCTTTACCCATCAGTTCGATCAAAGTCGGAACGATATCTGCCAGACATCCGCCTTCACGAAGCTTGTAAGAAGGATCGGCATTTACCAGAATGAACGGTACCGGATTGGTTGTATGAGCTGTAAACGGAGCGCCTGTCTCATAATCAACGAGCTGTTCCGCATTACCATGGTCAGCGCAGACAAACATCACACCACCGGCCTGTTTGATCAGGGTTTCAAGCTCGCCAAGGCATTCATCGATAACTTCGATCGCTTTGATGGCGGCATTTACAACACCGGTATGCCCAACCATATCGGGGTTGGCAAAGTTGCAGATGATCACATCATAATATGCATCACCGTTTTCATCTTTTGCAGTGATTGCTTCACTTAATTTATCACATACCGTATAAGCACTCATACGAGGTTTTAAATCATAGGTAGCTACATATTTAGGGGAATTGACAAGGATCCTGTCCTCTCCTTTGTTGGGCTCTTCAACGCCACCGTTGAAGAAGAAGGTAACATGTGCATACTTTTCAGTCTCTGCAATACGGGCCTGTCTCATACCGTTGGCTGCAAGCCACTCACCAAAGGTATTGTTAACTGCTACCTTGTGGAAAGCAACATCCTTATTGGGAATGGTAGGATCATACTCTGTAAAGCATACATAGTACAGATCCAGCTTTTTATCGCGGTTGAAAGCCTTGTCTGCAAAGAAATCATCCTCACAGCAGAAGCATCTGGTAATCTCTCTTGCACGGTCCGGTCGGAAGTTGATGAATACAACACTGTCTCCATCCTGGATCGTTGCTACCGGCTTGCCGTCTTTTACAACAACGGTAGGCTTAACAAATTCGTCTGTCTCATTGCGGTCATAGGATTCCTGAATAGCAGCTGTTGCGCTTGCTGCGGTAAGACCCTCGCCCTTTGTCATAGCATCATATGCTAACTGTACACGATCATAGTTGTTGTCTCGGTCCATTGCATAGTAACGGCCGGAAACAGATGCAACCTCTCCGACACCGAGTTCAGCCATCTTAGCTTCCAGCTGTGTCACAAAATCCTTGCCTGATGCCGGAGGTGTATCACGACCGTCTAAGAAACAGTGTACATATACTTTTTCCAGATTGTTTTTCTTGGCCATTTCCAACAAGCCGTATAAATGTGTCAGATGACTGTGTACACCACCATCGGAAATCAGTCCGAAAGCATGCAGTGCCGAATTGTTTTTCTTGCAGTTTTCTACTGCTGCAACAAGTGCGGGATTGGTAAAAAATGTACCATCCTGAATTTCTTTGGTAATACGTGTTAATTCCTGATATACGATACGACCGGCACCCATGTTAAGATGTCCAACCTCAGAGTTGCCCATCTGTCCATCCGGAAGACCAACTGCCATACCGGAAGCATAACCTTTTACAAAGGGATACTCCTTCATCATGCGGTCCATAACAGGAGTCTTTGCAAGTGCAACGGCATTGCCTTCTGTTTTTTCATTTAATCCATATCCGTCCAAAATCAATAATACGGTAGGTCCTTTACTCATTCTGCTTATCTCCTTTATTTTTAATTTGTATCATGATATATCCGGTAATAAGATATCAAACCGGACAAACTCCAATATACGGTGAACCGACTAAGCATCGGATACCACGGATTATTATACTACTGATGTCCCATTTCATGCAATCATTTTAATTATCACTTTTCACTCACTTTTCTTCACTTCACTTTTCCGCGCCTCTTGAATCAGATATGAGTGGTTGTGGCAATTCGTCCAATTTATAAAATCCAATATCCGACACCTCCACGCTTCCGGTCACGGTCGAACCAGACAGCTCCAATGTGATTTGGTCATGCCCATCCAACAGCCAGTTGGGATTGGTTCCTATCGGGAATAATAATTTTCCATCATCTACCCATGCTGTCATTGAGCACTCTGCTTTATCACCGGACAGGCAGTTAAAATAAATTTTAACACTTCCTCCGGATACTCCATTTATATCAACGTATATAAAATCAACCTGATTCCCTTCTACAGGCTGTTCCGTTTTTATGACAAAACGAATGTCCTTATCATCTGTGACAGCTTCCGTTTCAAACCCAATATCACGATAGCGGCTATGTAAATGCTCCATACTGTTCACGGAATCTGCAAAAGCAGCCGCAACACCATAACAGTTGTAGTCTGCGGTCCACGCCGAGGAATCATAATTCCCTTTTTTCCCATAAATGGCAGCATACAGTTTGTGTGGAAGAAACAGATCCAAATCCTCGGAATAATAATATCCTTTTTCTACCAGATACCGATATAAATAGTATTCCTCCAACGGGATCACACCTGTTCTTACAGCTGTTTTCTCTGTATCAATTAACGAAATTTCCTTGGTTACCGCATCATAACTTCTGGCTATGGCTGTACGCCCGGAATAAACAGCCTTTTCATTCAGTAAGTAATAAAAAAACTGACTTTGCTCAAACCCAAGCAATCTTATATCCGGATCAAACAATCTCAGATAATCCATCGTAACTTTTAATTTATCTAATTTTTCCAATACCTTCAAAGATACATATCCATTCCCAATCCGTTCAAAATCCACATCAGGATATGCCGCCTTTATCTCTTCTGTCACCCTCACGTATCCGTCTTTAAAAGCATATGGTCTCAGTTTACTTTGATACTCCCCTAACACAAACGAATCCTGATCGGTAGTTCCCTCCAAGGGCGGAAACTGATAATCGGAACACTTTTCAAAAAATAAGAACGGAATACTTAGTGTCAATGCTATTAAAACCGCATAATTCTTTTTGTTTAACATTTCTTTTCCATGACAAATCAGATAAACAAGAAAAAATGCACTACACAGGATTATCACGACAAATGACGATCTGGACAATAAGTTTGAAACCCAGTCCTCATCCATGCACACCATTGTATATGTATAACAGATACATGTCGTTGGCACAATGCAGCTTAGCATAAAAAAAGCATCCGTCCTGTAATTATCAAAGCATTTTCTGCGACATTTCAGAAAGTGACACAATAAATATACAACCGGCACTAAAACAATGATTCCCAATGACAGTCTCACAATATAATAAATCATGGCATAACACATATAATTTGAAAAATATGGCATAAACCAGTCCGGCACATCTGATTGATATATGTTGATTCCATCTACTGCCAATGTCTGTCCGCTCATTGACATGACATGTTCAAACATCCGTTCCAGCAGCGGTAAAGATGCACCAATGACCGCCAGTACAAAAACGATAACCGGAATATATTTTCTTTTCATATCCGGAGTTTTAATAAACGAAACCACTTGTAAAAAAGCAAATGGTAATGCTCCCAGCAGTAATGCAGCTCCATACAAAGGATAAAACAATCCATCCAGAAAGCTCACAAAAATATAGCTGATAAGCCACAACGTTTTATTTTCAATCAGCTTCTTATCAGACCATAAAAGCAAAGTCGGAAAAATGATCCACACTCTGCAATAAACCGGCATATGAAAAACCATGGCAAAACACAATGCCCACCTTCCACCGACTTTCCGATATAAAAGATACATCGTAACAAACTCAAATAAAAAAGCAAATAAAACAAAACTCATGTTATAGGCATTGGCCATTCCATGAAAAACATAACGATTAATACATCCCAGGATCATAGGAAACAGACCCGAGGCCGGTGAATACTCTTCATATGCTTTTTGTCCAAGTTCCACAATTTGCTGCCATGGCAGAATCTGTTCACCATGATGATGCAGATCAAACGGAAGGATCATTGCCGGAGACATATATGATACAAAGGAAAAAACAGAAATCACTGTCGAAAAATTTACCGGTTCCTGATATATAACCGGATCTTTTCTCAAATATGCATTGTAGAATTTCACAAAGGATGCAATTGATAATACGAAAACAATAAAAGAAATTATCATTTTATATACCATCGGAAAATCCATATTTTCAGGACCGGTACCGGACTGGTAGGTATCTTTTAAATATAAAAGAAAAAGTCCGGGGATAAAAATCTGAATGAAATCCCCAATACTTCTGATTGTGATCTTTTTCACAAACCCAGTCAAAGACAGACACAATACAAACAGAATAACTGTACCAACCAACACATTTACATCTGTAAAAAAAGTCCTTTGAAAAAATACAGAACCAATGACACCCATTACCTCAATAAAAAAATAAAGAAACAAAAAGAATGCAATATATGACATAGAATTTTCACGCAGAAAATATACCACCATACTGCAAAGAAATGATATCAGTAAAAACTTGTAATTTACCGTCTGATAAATGATCAGATGTGTGAAAAAAGGAAAAAATGATAACATTGCATAGAAAAACCATTCTTTGTTAATAAAATAAGTTTTCGTTAAATACGCTGTATTATCACTCTTTTGAGATTCCAGAAAGGAAAAGATCGCAGCTAATGCCAGGGCCATAAACAGCACAAACCAGAACACATGCCATTCTCCTACTTTATTTGTTCCGCAATATGTATCCTCTCCTATCAGGAAATCCAGATAAACATTTTTATTTTTTGTCACATAATCATATCCAAAATAAAACATCATGCAGACAAAAAAAGATACACTGACTAAAATTGTCCATATATTAATAATTCTTCTAATACACAATTTATTTTTCATTTGTTTTTCCTCAAAAAAATAATAGCACCATTCAAAATGCATTACAAGTTTTGCAAAATACATTGCACGTTGTGAAAAAAATAGCTAAAATATGATTTTATAAAAGCAATTGTCTTTTTCATAATAAAATCAGGGAGATGATACACTTTATGCTTACATTGTTAAGTAAAATATTCATAAAAAATAATACCGATTATCAAAATCCACAAACTCGGTCCGCATACGGAAAGCTCTGTGGTGGATTTGGTATTTTTCTGAATATTTTTTTATTTGCCGGTAAATTAACCGTCGGAATATTGAGCAGATCCATTGCAATTATTGCAGATGCGACCAACAACTTATCAGATGCAGCTTCATCGATGCTTACCCTTATCGGATTTAAGTTAGCGGAGCAAAAGCCGGATGATGATCATCCATACGGTCATGGACGTATTGAATATATTACAGGTCTGCTTATTTCCATAGCTATCATTTTTATGGGATTTGAGCTTGTTAAAAGTTCAGTCGTAAAAATATTTCATCCGCAAAGCATGGAATGCAGTGTCGTTACCATCATAATTTTATTGGCATCCATTCTTATAAAAATCTACATGTACCTTTATAATCGTTCCATCGGTCAAAAAATCGAATCGGTTGTTATGACTGCAACAGCAACCGATTCCCTTAGTGATTCTATTGCAACTTCTGTTGTATTGGTTTCTACTTTTATTTATCTGTTAACAAATATCAATATCGATGCTTATTGTGGTGTCCTGGTTGGATTATTCATTTTATATTCCGGATTTAATGCTGCAAAAGAGACCATTTCTCCTTTACTGGGTCAACCACCCAAGCCGGAATTGATTGAACAAATTAAGAATATCGTTTTTTCTCACAAGGAAATATTGGGAATACATGATATGATGGTTCATGACTATGGTCCCGGAAGAATCATAGCATCCTTACATGCTGAGGTAGATTCCAGGGGAGATATTATGAATTTACACGAAGTCATCGACTGTATTGAAACTGAGATCCGTGATAAATGCCTGTGCCAGGCTGTCATACATATGGATCCCGTTCTGGTAAATGATCCTTATACAGATGAATTAAAAGAAAAAGTACAGAAAATCATCCATGACTTTGATCCGAATTTAAACTTTCATGATTTCCGTGTTGTGAAAGGACAAAACCGCACAAACATCATTTTCGATCTGCTGCTTCCTTTCAAATATAAATTCAGTGATGAATATATGGTTAAATATCTTAAAGATGAAGTCAAAAAAATAAATCCGACTTTCTTTGCTGTCATTAATGTTGACAAGGGAAGTTTATAATCTATAATAAATCACAACAAAAAAGACATTTCCGGCCGCCTGCCAGAAGGACCGGCACACCGGAAATGTCTTTTTATATTCTCTATAAATACTTACATCAGAGAAATTTCAAACTGCATTTTTATTATGCATTCACGATTTTACCAAAATCGGGTTTTAATGCAGCTCCACCGATCAAGCCGCCGTCGATGTTGGGTTTAGCTAATAATTCAGCTGCATTTCCGGCGTTCATAGATCCGCCATACTGGATACGAACAGCTTCTGCTGTTGCTTCATCATACAGATCAGCGATTGTCTCACGGATCATCTTGCAAACTTCTTCAGCCTGATCAGCTGTAGCTGTTTCACCGGTTCCGATAGCCCAGATGGGTTCATAAGCAATAACTAATTCTTTAACCTGATCAGCTGTTACGCCATCCAGATCCCATGTGATCTGTCTCTTGATCCACTCTGTATAAGTACCTGCTTTACGAAGAGCAAGTGACTCACCACAGCAAAGGATGGGAGAAAGACCTGCAGCAAATGCTTTTTTAACTTTCTGGTTGATTAAGATATCGTTTTCACCAAAGATATCTCTTCTCTCAGAATGTCCGATGATGATGTATTTAACACCAGCATCTTTCAGCATGGGAGCTGAAATTTCACCTGTGAAAGCACCCTTATCTTCGATATAGAAGTTTTCTGCACCAAGTGCTACGTTGGATCCTTTGATTGCTTCTGCAACAGGAACGATGTCGATTGCAGGTACGCAATAAACAACATCAACGTCAGGATTAACTACTAAGTCTTTTAAAGTTGCAACTAATTCAACTGCCTGGCTGGGTGTCATGTTCATTTTCCAGTTTCCGGCAATAATTCTTCTTCTAGCCATTATAAAAATCTCCTTAATTGTTTTGATATATCATCTATGCGACGCGATACGAGTTGTTTTTCTTCGCTCTCACAACTCTAACGCTTTCGCAATATTTGCACTTCGTGCATATTGCGAAAACGCTGTATTTTCCTCATTTTTATCGCTTACTTGTCATCTGCTGCTACAACACCGGGAAGTGCTTTTCCCTCTAAGAATTCCAGGGAAGCTCCACCACCTGTAGAGATATGGCTCATCTTGTCTGCAAAACCTAACTGGTTGCAGGCTGCTGCAGAGTCACCACCACCGATGATCGTTGTTGCATCTGTTTCAGCTAAAGCTTTTGCTACAGCGATTGTACCTTTTGCAAGTGTCGGGTTTTCGAATACACCCATCGGTCCGTTCCAAACAACTGTCTTGGCTTCTTTTGCTGCTTTTGCAAATAATTCCTGTGTCTTAGGTCCGATATCAAGACCTTCTTTGTCAGCAGGGATCTTTGTAGAATCTACATATTCAACTTCGATCTCAGCATCGATCGGGTTCGGGAAACCATCAGCTACTGCTGTATCTACGGGAAGTAATAATTTCTTTCCTAATTTTTCAGCTTTAGCCATCATTTCTTTACAGTAATCCAGTTTCTCATCATCTACTAATGAGTTACCGATTTCATATCCCTGTGCTTTTAAGAATGTGAATGCCATACCACCACCGATGATCAGAGTATCACATTTTTCAAGTAAGTTGTTGATAACGTTTAATTTGTCAGCAACTTTAGCACCACCAAGGATAGCTACGAAAGGACGAACCGGATTCTCAACTGCATTTCCTAAGAAATCGATTTCTTTCTGCATTAAGTATCCAACTGCGTTCTCTCCGCCTTTTGCGGTGATGTATTTGGTAACTACAGCTACAGAAGCATGCGCTCTGTGAGCAGAACCGAATGCGTCGCATACATATACATCAGCAAGATCAGCTAATTCTTTTGCAAATGCTTCGCCTGCTTCTGTAGGTTTGGTCTCCTCTTTGCCACGGAAACGTGTATTCTGAAGTAATACAACATCTCCTTCTTTCATAGCTTCTACAGCCTTTGTAGCAGCTTCGCCTGTTACATTGTAATCAGCAACGAAAGTAACCTCTTTGCCTAATTTTTCAGATAATCTCTTTGCTACAGGAGCTAAAGATTCGCCTTCATTGGGGCCGTTTTTAACTTTTCCAAGATGTGAGCAAAGGATAACTTTACCACCATCTTTGATTAATTTTTCGATTGTGGGAAGAGCTGCGTTGATACGTGTTTCGTCTGTGATCACACCATCTTTTAACGGAACGTTAAAGTCGCATCTTACCAATACACGTTTGCCTTTTACGTTGATATCATCAACTGATTTTTTGTTTAATGACATTTGTAATGCCTCCTTATATGATTTTAAAAAAAGGATCCGGTCCAAAAGACCGGACCCTTTAAGGTCTTTACCTGAGTTGGTTCAGATCAAATTATGCTAATTCAGCAAAGTATTTGATTGTACGAACCATCTGAGATGTGTAGCTGTTCTCGTTGTCATACCAAGAAACAACCTGTACTAAATTGTCTTCGCCAACCATTGTCTGTGTTGCATCGAAGATTGAACCATATGTTGATCCAACGATATCTGAAGAAACGATTTCTTCTTCGTTGTAACCAAATGATTCTGTAGATGCTGCTTTCATAGCTGCATTGATTTCTTCTTTTGTTACAGATTTTTCAACTGTAGCAACTAAGATTGTTGTAGATCCTGTAGGGGTAGGAACACGCTGTGCAGAACCGATTAATTTGCCGTTTAATTCAGGGATAACTAAACCGATAGCTTTTGCAGCACCTGTTGAGTTGGGAACGATATTAACAGCACCTGCACGAGATCTTCTTAAGTCACCTTTTCTCTGAGGTCCGTCAAGGATCATCTGATCACCTGTGTAAGCATGAATTGTGCTCATGATACCGGATTTGATGCCTGCTAAGTCATTTAATGCTTTAGCCATAGGAGCTAAGCAGTTTGTTGTACAAGATGCAGCTGAGATAATTTTATCTTCAGGCTTTAATGTTGTGTGGTTTACATTGTAAACGATTGTAGGAAGGTCGTTTCCTGCAGGAGCAGAAATAACAACTTTCTTAGCGCCGGCATTGATATGAGCCTGTGCTTTTTCTTTAGATGTATAGAAACCTGAGCATTCAAGAACAACGTCTACACCAAGTTCTCCCCAAGGACAGTTGTTTGCATCGGGCTCTTTGTAGATTTTTAATGTTTTTCCATCAACTGTGATAGAATCTTCGCCAGCTACTACTGTATCAGCTTTGGCATATTTACCCTGTGAAGAGTCATATTTCAGAAGGTGAGCTAACATCTTAGGTGATGTTAAATCATTGATTGCTACTACTTCATAACCTTCAGCACCAAACATCTGTCTGAATGCAAGACGACCAATACGGCCAAAACCATTAATTGCTACTTTTACTGCCATTTTGTAATTCCTCCTAAAATGAATTTTAATATATTATTCTGAAAATATGCATGCGCACATAATCAGAACTTTGTCAGCACATTCATTGTACATAATTTGTCCTAAAATATCAAGACATAAATCAAAAGAAAATCGAAGAAAAGAAAAGAATTTTGCCCTTTTATAGAGTTTATGCTCTGTGTTATGATAGTTTTGATTTAAAAACTGAAAGGCAGGATAACACTATGAGTATTCCATCTGATTTTCATCTGCACTCTTCCTTTTCCGGAGACTGCGACACCCCCATGGACCTGATGGTCCGGTCCGGAATTGCAAAAGGCTTGCAATCCATGTGCTTTACCGAACACAATGATTTTGATTTTCCTGATATTCCGGAATCCGGAATCAACAGTTCAACCTTCCTTTTAAATGTCGATTCCTATTTATATGACATACTGAGAATGCGCGAAAAATACGCAGACAAAATACAGATCCTGTTCGGCATCGAGATCGGACTGCAGGATAGCTGTCTTGATAAAAATACAGAATTGACAAACGCATATGATTTTGACTTTGTCATCGCTTCTTCTCATTTGTGCATGGGAGCGGATCCTTACTACCCATCCTTTTTTGAAAACCACAAGGCATCCGACAGCTATCGCGCTTATTTTGAAGAAATGTTATCATATGTCAGAAACTATAAAGACTACGACGTTTATGGTCATCTTGACTATATTGCGCGGTATGCACCGGCTGATGCAGATCGTCCCTTTTCCTATTTTGATTATTCCGATCTCATCGACGAGATTTTAAAAGCGATCATTTCAAACCATAAGGGAATCGAATGCAACACATCGGGGTTTCGCAAGCCTTTAAACGCTACAAACCCTTCTGTTGATATTTTAAAACGTTACAAGGAACTTGGTGGTGAGATCATCACAGTCGGCTCCGATGCTCATTTTGCAGAGCATGTTGCGGCAGACTTTGACAAAGCCGCCGACATCCTGAAAGCATGCGGCTTCCGATATTACAACACCTTTGTACACAGGCAGCCTGTTTTCGACAAGCTCTGATTTTCCCGTTCTCAACATTGTCCCGGTTTCATATATTAAGAAAAAACAGGATGTGTTTTCTTGCTTCAGACCATCAGAAAAAGCAATTTGATACTCGGGACGCTGATGTTGACACTGGCCGGTGTCCTGACCAGAATCATCGGTTTCTTTTATCGTATATTTTTATCCCGGCAGATTGGTGAGGAGGGCATGGGAATCTACCAGCTTTTATCCCCTCTCATGGCATTGTCATTCTCCTTTACCTGTGCCGGCATCCAGACATCCTTATCCAAGCACGTCGCGGCCTGCGAGGCAGAAAACAGACATCAGAAAAGCATCCTGACATTATTCTGCGCTTTTTTTATATCGGTTTTACTGTCTCTTTTTGCAGGACTTCTGCTATGTCGTTTCCGCATTTACATTTCTGTTGCATTTCTTTCCGAAGAAAGATGCCAAAACCTCATTACCATTTATGCGCTGTCTCTTCCGTTCTGCGCTATCCACAGCTGCATCAACGGTTATTATTTCGGACTAAAAAAAACAACTGTCCCCTCCGTCACACAATTGATTGAACAGCTTGTACGTGTATGCAGCGTGATCGTATTGTTTTTTCTTTTTCCGGATACAGACTTTGAAAAAAAAATTGCCTTCGCAGTCCTGGGACTTACCCTCGGAGAAATTGCCTCATCCATGACCAGCCTTTTCGTATTGAGACCTGTTTTAAAGGGATCGGCAAACAAATCCGTGGATTTTGGCGGATACAACAGGGCTTTTTGCAGCCTGCTTTCCCTGGCTGCTCCTTTGAGCCTTAACCGGATTATATTAAACGCTTTACAAAGCATCGAAGCTGCCTATCTGCCAAGAAAACTGACCGAATATGGATATGCTCCTTCTGAAGCTCTGTCTGTTTACGGTGTTTTTATGGGAATGGCACTCCCCATGATTCTGTTCCCCCAGGCAGTCACAAGTTCTGTCAGTGTACTGCTTCTGCCCTATGTTTCAGAAGCCGAGGCGAAAAAAGACAGAAAAAAGATATCACATTCCATCTTCCTTACTACAACCTTTTGTGTCCTGCTCGGCTTTGCATGTCTGGTGTTTTTTTATCTGACCGGTCCATTGATCGGGACGCTGATTTTTCACAGCGAGGATGCCGGCCTTTTTATCCGGACCCTCAGCTTTATGTGTCCGTTCCTGTATTTGGGAACTCTTTTAACAAGTATATTAAACGGTCTCGGCAAAGCCACTCTTTCCTTTCTGATTCATATATCGTCAATCAGCATCCGCCTGCTTGGCATCTTTATCATGGTTCCTGTATTTGGCATCAAAGCATACCTTTATTTTTTGATGCTGGGCCAGATTCTGTATTGTGTTTTGAATTTTGTTGCACTAAAAAAATATCTATACTATAATGACTCGAGGTGTTTCCGTAATCTTAACGGATATAAAAAGAAATCACACAAATATACAAATCAAAGGAAAGAATAATGAGTTTTGAATTTTTACAAAAGCTTCCGACACCTGCCGAAATACGTGAGCAGTACCCGATGCCGGAAAAATTAGCATTATTAAAAGAAAAAAGAGATGAAGAAATCAAGAAAGTCATTACCGGAGAAAGCGACAAGTTTCTTGTCATCATCGGTCCCTGCAGCGCCGACAACGAAGATTCTGTCTGTGACTATGTTAACCGCCTTGCCGCAATCAATGACAAGGTCTCCGACAAGTGCATCCTGATCCCCAGAATTTACACCAATAAGCCCCGCACCACCGGAGAAGGCTACAAAGGCTTTGTCCATCAGCCCGATCCGGAAAAGAAGCCCAATCTGTTAGCCGGACTGGTTGCAGTCAGAAAACTGCACATCCGTGCTATCGCAGAATCCGGATTAACCGCTGCGGATGAAATGCTTTATCCGGAAAACTGGCGTTATGTCCATGATCTGTTATCCTATGTTGCAATCGGTGCCCGCAGTGTTGAAGATCAGCAGCATCGTCTGACTGTCAGCGGCTTTGATGTACCTGCCGGCATGAAGAATCCGACATCCGGTGATTTATCCGTTATGATGAATTCTGTTTATGCTGCTCAGCATCCTCATGAATTCATTTACCGCAACTGGGAAGTCAAAACAACGGGCAATCCGTTGGCCCACACAATTCTCAGGGGATCCGTCAACCAGTACGGACGCAATCTTCCTAATTATCACTACGAAGATTTAAACAGACTTATGGAAATGTACAATGAACGTGATCTGATGTTTCCTGCTACGGTAATCGATGCCAACCACAACAATTCAGGCAAAAAATATGAGCAGCAGGTGCGTATTGTCAAGGAAGTTCTCCACTCCAGAAAATTAAATTCCGATATTCACAGACTGGTCAAAGGTGTTATGATTGAAAGCTATATCGTGGAGGGTTGCCAGAAAATCGGCGACGGTGTCTACGGCAAATCTATTACCGATCCCTGTCTCGGATGGGAGGAAAGCGAACGTCTGATATACGATATTGCCGAAAACTGCTAGAATTATATTAGCTGTTTTTATTCAACAAATTACAGTAATCATAATATACTTCACAATATAAATAAAAAACGTATGTAATTCCGGGTGGCCGGAATACATACGTTTTTTTATCCTCTCGGATGCGCTTTCGCATATACTTCGCGAATACGATTGTGGTTCATGTTCGCATAAATCTGTGTAGTGGAAATATCCGAATGCCCGAGCATTTCCTGTACACTCCGAAGATCGGCACCGTTTTCAACCAAATGTGCCGCAAAAGAATGTCTCAGGGTATGCGGCGTAATATCCGCGGTAATGCCGGCCTTTTTGGCATAAAACTTGATCAGCTTCCAAAATCCCTGTCTACTCATCGGAGCGCCCGAAAAATTGCAAAACAGAATATCCGAAGACTTGTCCTCGATCATCTGCTCTCTTGCTTCTGTCAGATAACGGACCAAAGCTTCTTTGGCGGCCTTTCCAAACGGGATCACTCTTTCTTTGTGAGCATCTCTGCATATGATAAAGCTCATTGGCAGATTAACATCACTGACCTTTAACGTAATCAGTTCAGTAACTCTGATACCGGTTGCATATAAAAGCTCCAGCATTGCTTTGTCCCGGATTTCTTTGTGGCTGTTGCCCGAAGGCTGTTCCAACAAGCGGATCACCTCATCCATTGTCAAGATCTCAGGAATCTTTTTCTCTATTTTGGGTGCCTTTAATCCATCTGTAATATCTTTTTTAACGATACCTTCCTGCGCCATAAAATGAAACAACGCCTTAATGGATGCTATATTTCTGGAAATTGTAGCTGCAGCAAAATGCTGTTCTCCCATAGAAGTAATGTAATCCTTTAAAGCTTCTTCGCTCACATCGACCCATTCAGTCAAATTTCTGGCATGTAAAAAAACAATAACCTTCTTCAAATCACGGCGGTACGACAATTCGGTATTCGTAGAAGTTTCTTTAATATTATGTAAATATGCAACGAATTGATCGATTGCCTGTTCCATATATCTGTAACCCTTTCCTCATAAGCATCACTTATGTAAATCTAACTCAGTACATTCCTTATTATAATCAGATTTTTCAAGAAAATCAAACATAAAATTTGCTGTTTTTTCCTTTATTTTCAAGGTTTTTTGCCAAAGTCCCAACATCTATGTTTTATCCTCTAAAGCTGTCACTATATCTTGTAATTTTTTATGTAAATAATTTTTCCCAAAAAGTTTACCAGATATGGATTAACATAAAATTCCGATATGATTCCAATTATGACAACTGCAAATATCTTTATTATCTGTGTGACATTCCTCTTTTTTCCGGCCACCTCCGCCCTCTTGAATTGACCCAGATAGTCAATCTCTGCATATTTATAATAAGCAAACAGATATAAAAAAATATGCGGAAATAAGAAACCCACATACAGTAAAAGTCCCAAAATACGATAGGCTCTGACGAAGTAATATGCTCCAACTCCGATTCCCATTCCAACGATCCACAGCCACAAAAAATTGCCCGGCTTTTCCTTTTTTATAAATTTAAAAACAAGCAGCAATACAATCTGACTGCACCTTAACTTCAAAATATATAACATATAATCCATTTGTCTTTTTTCTTCTACGACCATCTGTGCAATCATATCTGATACTACAGTCTGGTTTAGCGGAAGCTCTGACGGATTTACAATAATTTGAAAGCCAATGCAGATTGCAATTCCCAAAAGCAATGGCCAGAAGCATCTTATAATCTTTTTAATTTTTATCATATCAACGGCTTATCGGTTATTTTTACAATATATGATGTGATCGCTTTTGATATGAAAGGCAATCATCGATAAAAGAAAACAGAAGCCAATATAGAATATAGGCTTCTGTTTTATAAATATTTCACTATATTTAAGGACAGTAACTATTTTATACAGATAGATTTTATAACTGCCATATGCCAAAAATTATCATTATAATTATGTCTGATCCGTTTCTGACAAAACCATAAGATCAAGACAGATACTTGTTGATATAAGCCATAATAGCCGCTATCGTCTTGGCATCCTGTATTTCTCCGGAAAAAACCATATCGCGCAGTTCTTGGGGCTTGTATGCCTTTACGTGGATAAATTCATCCTCATCCAGATGCTGCTCTGTCTTCATGAGCTTCCGGGCAACATAAACATCCACTCTCTCATTACAAAACGCAACCGTGGATGCAATTGAAATCAAAAGCTCCATATCTTCTATTTCACAGCGATAACCGGTTTCCTCTTCCAATTCACGGTGACTGCACGAAAGGAATGATTCATTTTCATTCAGACCTCCTGCCGGGATTTCGAGTATTTCTTTGTCCCATGCATTTCTGTACTGTCTGATCATCAGGATCCTTCCATCATCTAACACCGGTACGACTGCAGCCGCACCCTTATGCCTGATAAAATCCCATTTGGCAATATTTCCATTGGGCACCTGAATCGTATCTTCATAAAAATCCACGACATGACCGTGATATACAAGCTTACGGTCCAGCAATTTAAATTGATCTTCCATTACATATTCTCCAGAAGTTTATCCACACTGACTAATTTAACACAGAGCACAAACAAATCGGTTGCTTCCGCTAATTCCTCTGTTGTCGGAAGTGTCGGTGCAATACGGATATTGCTGTCCTTGGGATCCTTTTTGTAAGGATACGTAGCTCCGGCTCCTGTCATTACAACGCCAGCCTCCTTGCACTTTGCAACAATTGCCTTAGCGCAGCCTTCCATGGCATCAAAAGAGATAAAATAACCTCCCAGAGGATTGGTCCATGAAGCAATGCCAAGACCGCCCAGTTCCTCTTCCAGTGCTTTTACAACAGCCTGGAATTTTGGTCTGATGGATGCTGCATGCTTCATCATATGTGCATTCAGTCCATTGATATCTTTAAAATAGCGTACATGTCTTAACTGGTTGATCTTGTCATGACCGATTGTCTGGATTGTCATGGATTTTTTAACCCACTCCAGATTTTTCTGTGAAGCAGCCATTGCTGAGATTCCGCTTCCAGGGAAAGTAACCTTGGAAGTAGAGGCAAACTCATATACCATATCCGGATTGCCTGCTTTTTCACACTCAGATATAATATCCAGAATGTGAGCCTGCTTATCTTCATATAAATGATGAATGACATAAGCATTGTCCCAGTAGATCCTGAAATCCTCTGCTGCGGGCTTTAAGGAAGCCATACGCTTAACTGTTTCGTCAGAATAGCTGTATCCCTGCGGATTGGAATACTTAGGATTGCACCAGATACCCTTTACGGCAGGATCATTGTTGACATATTTTTCAACAAGCTCCATATCCGGTCCATCTTCTGTCATCGGTATATTTATCATTTCAATTCCAAAATACTCTGTAATGGCAAAATGTCTGTCATATCCGGGTACCGGACAGAGAAACTTCACCTTGTCCAATTTACACCACGGTGTAGATCCGCAAACACCCTTGATCATAGATCTTGAAACGGTATCAAACATAATATTCAGGCTGGCGTTTCCAAATACAATCACATTTTCGGGCTTTGTATCCATCATATCTGCCATCAGCACTCTGGCTTCCCAGAGTCCCTCTAAAACACCGTAATTGCGGCAATCTGTACCATTCTCGGATTTGCAGTCGGAAGTACTGTTTAAAACATCCAGAAGTCCCATACTCATATCAAGCTGCTCAGTTGATGGCTTACCTCTGGACATATCCAGCTGCAATCCTTTTTTCTTTGCATCTTCATATGCAGCATCCAACTCCTTTTTCAGTTGTAATAATTCTTCTTTTGTTAATTCACTGTACGCTTTCATAAATAGCACCGCCTTGAAATTGTTTAATTGTATACAATCATACACTTCGTCTATTTTACACTATGAATCGCAGAAAAACAAGCAAATAGATATATTTTTTCTTTATTTTTGATTTATTTTGTATAGATATTCTCTTCCTTATTATATATAATCGTTATATAATAATGTAGGTGTCAAAGGCGATTTATGGCTTTTGTACTATTTTAAGGTTTTATTCACTATACTACAACAGGAAGAGGTAACAGGAAATGAGCGTAACAGAAATCAAACCGATCAAAGAAGGTAAAGTTCGTGAAATCTATGATAACGGCGACACGCTGATCATGGTTGCAACCGACCGTATCAGCTGCTTTGATGTCATTCTCAAAAACATCGTATCTAAAAAAGGTACTGTATTAACACAGATGTCCAAATTCTGGTTTGACATGACAAAAGACATTATTCCCAATCATATGATCTCCGTTGATGTAAAGGATATGCCGGAATTTTTCCAGCAGGAAAAATTTGATGGCAACAGCATGCTGTGCCGCAAACTCAATATGCTCCCGATTGAATGTATTGTACGTGGTTATATTACCGGAAGCGGCTGGGCAAGCTACAAAGAAAACGGCACTGTCTGCGGTATCAAGCTTCCCGAAGGCTTACAGGAATCCGACAAGCTGCCTGAACCCATCTACACTCCTTCCACCAAAGCTGAAATCGGTGATCATGATGAAAATATCTCATTTGAACAGAGTGTTGAATATCTTGAAAAACGGTTCCCCGGAAAAGGACAGGAATACGCTGAAAAGCTCCGTGATTACACCATTGCCTTATACAAAAAATGTGCAGATTATGCACGAACAAAAGGAATCATCATTGCTGATACCAAGTTTGAATTTGGTCTTGATGAAAACGGCAATATTGTTTTAGGCGATGAGATGCTCACTCCTGACAGTTCCCGTTTCTGGCCTGCTGAAGGTTATGAGCCCGGACACGGACAGCCCTCTTTCGATAAGCAGTTTGCCCGCGACTGGTTAAAAGCCAACAAACATGACTGGGAGCTTCCTCAGGAAATCGTTGATAAGACAATTGATAAGTATTTACAGGCTTATGAATTACTGACCGGGAAAAAATTATGATCAGCAATCATAATCAATAATCACAATATTTATGATTTACTAAAACATAACAAAAACCCCAGATCGTTTGATCTGGGGTTTTTCATTTATTAATTATACGAAATGATATCATTTATTTTGCATAATCAATGACTCGCGATTCACGGATCAGACTAACCTTAATGTTGCCCGGATATTCAAGTTCAGATTCAATCTGTTTTGCAATATCACGTGCCAATAAGACCATATCTGTATCTGTAATCTGGTCTGGAACTACCATTACACGAATCTCTCTACCTGCCTGAATAGCAAAAGATTTTTCTACACCTTTGAAATTGTTTGCGATATTTTCTAATTGTGTCAGCCTGGTTGTATAAGTCTGTAAGGTTTCTCGTCTTGCTCCCGGTCTTGCGGCGGAAATCGTATCCGCAGCCTGCACCAGACAAGCGATCAAGCTGGTCGGCTCAACATCACCATGATGAGATTCAACCGCATTGATGACGATTGGTGATTCCTTATATTTTCTACACAACTCAGCACCAAGCTGAATATGTGATCCTTCCATCTCATGGTCTACAGCTTTACCGATATCATGTAATAAACCGGCGCGCTTAGCCAATCGAACATCCAAGCCAAGCTCAGATGCTAAAAGTCCTGATAAATGAGCGACTTCTATAGAATGCTTTAATGCATTCTGACCATAACTTGTACGGTATTTCATCTTACCTAAGAGACGTACAAGTTCAGAATGAATACCATGTACTCCTACTTCGAGGACAGCCGCTTCTCCTTCTTCACGGATAATTGTTTCGATTTCTTTTTGTGCCTTTTCAACCATTTCTTCGATTCTGGCCGGATGGATACGTCCGTCTACAATCAATTTTTCCAAGGCAATTCGAGCAACCTCTCTACGGATTGGATCAAATCCGGATAAGATAACTGCTTCAGGAGTATCATCGATAATCAAATCAACACCGGTTAATGTCTCAAGAGTACGTATATTACGTCCTTCTCTACCGATAATACGACCTTTCATTTCATCGTTAGGAAGCTGCACAACGGAAAGCGTTGTCTCTGAAACATGGTCAGCAGCACATCTCTGAATGGCTGTTACAACATATTCCTTTGCTTTCTTGTCTGCTTCTTCCTTAGCCCTGCTCTCCATCTCTTTGATCATGACAGCAGTTTCATGCTTAACATCTTCTTCAACAATTTTCAACAAATATTCTTTTGCCTGTTCGGAGGTTAATCCTGAGATTCGTTCTAGTTCCTGTACTCTTTGTTCGTTTAATTTGGCTACCTCAGCTTTTTGCTTTGATAACTCCTCTTCCCTTGCAGTCAGACTTGCTTCTTTCTTTTCAAGCGCATCAGCTTTTTTGTCAATGTTTTCTTCCTTTTGCTGAACACGTCTTTCATAGCGCTGCGCCTCTGCTCTTCGCTCTTTGATTTCTTTATCCAATTCATTTTTGGTACGAATGGATTCCTCTTTGACCTCGAGCAAGCCTTCACGCTTTTTTGCTTCTGCAGTCTTTAAAGCTTCGTCGATAATCTCACGGGCTTTCTCATCTGCATTGCCGATCTTTTCCGCTGCCTGCTTTTTTAAAACAGAAGTAACGACAGCTGATGTAACCGGGACAGCAATCACAAGTGTCACTACAACGGCAATAATTATAAAAACTACCATTGTACAGGAGCACCTCCTTATTAAATTTTCATTGTACAAATATCTCATAATAGAACGAAAAAACTTCATTCTAAGTCGCGATTTTACAACACTTCAATTCTAAACTATATCCGTTGTTATGTCAAGTGCGTATGTCCACCGCCAACGCACATTTGTCCACCCGGAACATATCTTTTATATGTTGTAATCCATACTGTAATTGCTGTTGTTTTCTGAAAACGTGCGCATTACAGACAATATTGCTTCAAAAGAATATCCTTTTTGTAACAGGGAACGAAAATATTTATTTTTTTCTTCTGTGGTACACGACCCTATTCCGGGAAAATGTTTTTTTCGTAATTGGTTATAGATCAGTTCCTCTTCCGGCGTCTGCTCTCCACTTTCACGAAACTTTTGATATGCAGCTTTAATAGTCTCTTCCGATAATCCTCTTTGACGCAATTTCAAAAAAATCTGTTGTCGGTTAAGATTTTTACCATGATAAAACAGATAATCCTCAGCATACTGCATATCATTGATATAGCCAAATGATCGCACATAATCCATTGCCCGGTCCACACATACAGCCGGATACCGGTTTCTTTCGAGCTTGAGACGCAGTTTCTTTTCCGTATAGCTGCGTTCCATTAATAAATTCATAGCACGCAGCTTACAGCGTTTTGTCAACACTTCATCTATCAGTCTGTCATATATATCCCCGGACAGTTCATTTCCAACAGATATGCCATATAAACGAAGTTCGCCTTTGTACAAGACAAAGGCAAACTCATGATCCAGCATAATTTCACATTGCTTTTTAGAGATATCTATGATATCTGTAACTGTCATACATCAATATCCTCTCAATACTATGATTTAGAAGATGCTTTTCCTTTATTTTCTGAAATATTATTGTCTCCCTCGGTTTCCTGTGTATCATCCTTTAATAAACCATATTTTACACGAACCTTATGCTCAATTTCAGCAAGCATATCGGGGTGCTGCTGCAAAAACATCTTGGAGTTTTCGCGTCCTTGTCCAAGCTTTTCACCTTCATATGCGTACCATGCGCCACTCTTATTGACAACACCGCTTTCGGCTGCCAGATCAAGGATATCGCCCACTGCGGAAATGCCCTTACCAAACATGATGTCAAACTCTGCAATCTTGAACGGAGGAGCAATTTTATTTTTGACAACCTTAACCTTGGTACGGTTACCAATGGGCTCACCGTTTACCAAAAGCTGTTCTTTACGACGTACATCCAAGCGCACGGAAGAATAAAATTTAAGAGCATTACCACCGGTCGTTGTCTCCGGATTGCCAAACATGATGCCAACCTTTTCTCTCAACTGATTGATAAAAATCACAGTACAATTGGACTTGCTGATCACAGCAGTCAGCTTTCTCAGAGCCTGTGACATCAGTCTGGCCTGCAGACCAACGTGGGAATCTCCCATATCTCCATCAATCTCAGCCTTGGGAACCAGAGCTGCAACCGAATCGACAACAACAATATCAATTGCACCGGAGCGTACCATGGTCTCACAAATCTCCAATGCCTGTTCTCCGCAGTCCGGCTGGGAAATATATAAATTATCAATATCTACACCTATATTTTTGGCATAAGCAGGATCCAGTGCATGCTCAGCATCAATAAATCCGGCAATTCCGCCTCTCTTTTGCACCTCAGCGATCATATGCAGGGTAACCGTCGTCTTACCTGATGATTCAGGTCCATATATTTCAATAATACGTCCTTTGGGAATACCACCAAGGCCTAATGCAATATCCAGACTAAGCGATCCTGTCGGAATCGTCTCTACATTCATCTGTCTGGTCGGATCTCCAAGCTTCATAATGGAGCCCTTACCATATGACCTCTCAATCTGTGAAATTGCAGCATCCAATGCTTTCAGTTTTTCTTCTTTTTCCATTTCGATTCTCCTTTGAGAACATTTGTTCGTCTCTTGTATAAGAATAAAACAAATGTTCGATTTTGTCAATATTATTTTTTCTGTAATTAACATTTGTGATAAATATTAATCACCTTACCACGTTTCCAGTTATATTTTAACAGAACAGCTGTCCGTTAAATCACCCTCAAGAGCATCACTTCCTTAATATTTATAAAATAAATGTGATTGGAAAAGCGGGCTGAATACGCCCAAAAGCAGAAATGCTTTTTAGATGCCCTTACTGTAACATATTTTTTCAGATATAGCAATACCGCACTTTACGTGCGGTATTATTTTTCATCATTAGTAAGATTTTAAATACTTTTCATAATCGGTCAGGGAGATTGTAAACCATCCATACTCTGAAGACATATAATAATTCATTCCTACCTCAAGACCACAGGGGGTATAAAAAATAATCATGTGACCTGAATTGTTAAAATCATCTACCAGTTCATCCATATCTGTCTCTTCCAAATAAGATATTGTACCATTTTGTTTGTTGGATGAACGAATGACATCCTTTACAAAAGATTCATCCATATCCAGAATATCCTCATTTATGAGAACCATACCGGTCTGAAGATCTATATTGACACAGTATAAATTTAATCCTGCCTCAAAATTACTGTCAAACCTGCTGCTGGTAACCATGCTGACTACTGATTCATCATTGTAGGTGACATATGTTTTGGCATCCACTGTATATCCGGCTCCATAATCTTCGAAGGCTTCTTCATAATCATCCTTCATATAGTTAAAATAACCAATATCAGCTAATGCCTGATCCTTCAATGTTTCATTGATCTCATCCAGATTTGGGATATCCCCCTCCAGCTGATAATAGGTTCCCCGCATACAGATATCGTTATCTTTATCCAGCTCCTCTTCTGTCTTAAAAATCAACTGATAAGAAACATTTTCATCAATACAGTTATTGAGTTCTTCATAATACTGATGATTCTCATCCCAGACCTCATCCGCTGTCATATTATCCGGCTCTTCTGCCCATGTTGTATCATCCCAGTCAATGGCGTTACCAAAAGAGTCATCATAATCGTCATCATAATCGTCATCATAATCATAATCATAATCGCCATCATAATCATCGTCGTCATAACCATTACTATAGTCAGGATCCGAGCTTTGCAGATCATCGCGCGAATCATAGCCCCAAAAACCGAACACAAGAGCAGAAAGCAATGCAACAACAAACATAATGACACCAACTACAACAGCAACCGTCGTATAGCTCTTTGAGCCATTAGATCCGGCCGTCTGAGAACCATAATGATTCTGCGCATACACACGTGGATTGTCACCGGTGTAATATCCCTGTCCATAATCCTGCCGGATATCTGTTCCGGTATAAGCACTCTGTTCATAGTTTTGACCATTATTATCAGGTTGAGCCGCCTGATAATGACAACAGGGACACATTCCATCTCTTAATAATGCACCACACTGTGGACAAAAACCGTTTTCATATTGTGTATTCAATATTTATCCTCCCTTTTCCCCTTATGATAATCAGCCTTTTTTATTACCAAATGTAACCTCACTGAAATATTCCAGTACACATTTACGAAGTAAAGCTAAAGCTGCCACGACCGCCTCTTCCCTGATGTGGGCACGGTCTCCACTGAAATGATATTCTCCGACAACTGTTTTTCCTTTTACATTGCAGCCGATATATACAAGCCCCACCGGCTTTTCCCTGGTACCTCCATCCGGTCCGGCAAGCCCGGTTACCGATACCGTGACATCAGCCTTGGTAAGCAAAGATATTCCCTGTGCCATTTCTCTGGCCACTTCCTCACTGACAGCTGAATATTTTTTTAATGTGGACTGTTTTACACCAAGAACCTTTCGTTTGGCCTTGTTGGAATAAGTTACATAGCCGGCCTTAAACACCTCGGATACACCCGGTACATTGATAAGCCTTGCTGCAAGCATACCTCCGGTGCAGGACTCCATCGTGGAAATACGCAGTTCATTTGCCAAAAGCAGATCCACACAGGACTGCTCTAAGCTTGTTTCTTCATGTGTAGTATAAATACTCTGGTTAAAACGATGTTTTAATTCCTTGACCACATATTTTATGAGCTTGGAAGTTTCTTTTTCCGTTGCCGCCTTAGCTGTCACGCGAATATGCACCTCTCCGCATTTTGCATAGGTTGCAAGTACAACATGATCATTATAATCAAACAGATCCTTAATAGAATCATTGATCGTCTTTTCATCCAGACCACAGATCTTAATTGTTCTGGAACAGATAATCATATCTGTCTTTTCCTGTAAATAGACGGATACCTGCTCCCGAAACATCGGTTCCAGTTCCTTTGGAGAGCCTGGCAGTAAAATCACCGTTTTCTTTTGTTTTTCCAGAATACAGCCATTGGCGGATCCATTGTGGTTTTCCAGCTCCACAACCGAAGCATCGGGATACATATCTTTTATAGTCTGCAGGGTAATATCATCCTCTGCCTGACCAAGCCCGCCTGATACAAAAATGATATCCGATCTCTTTTCTGCTGTTTTAACCATTTCTTCCAGACGCTTTTTATCATCACCTACAACTGTCTGATAAAAACAGTCAAAGCCCGATGTAACACATTGCTCTGCTAAAAAAGCCGCATTTGTATTGACCACAGTTCCGGTCAGCAGTTCAGATCCAACACTAATTATTTCAGCTGTCATTTTAATCCACATCCTTAAGTACATCTTTATTTTTAATCAGGTAATCAACTAATGAAACTACAGTAAGAACCAGTGCAATATACATGGTAACATTGCCAATTACCATCATTACACGGTAAAATGACGGGATATTGTATGGATACAGATCCATAGCAGCAAGCTTTACATTGACGCTTGAATAGTAATCCATGACGATCATCTGCACGCACAGCATGACCATCTGAAATGTTGTTTTAAATTTACCCCACATGCTTGCCGCAATGACAACACCTTTTTCAGCTGCGATCAGACGGAAGCCACTGATAATAAATTCTCTTGCAATGATCACAATGGTGATCCATGCCGGAATAACACCTAAAGAACTCATTGCAATAAGTGCGGAACAAACCAAAAGCTTGTCAGCCAGTGGATCCATAAACTTTCCAAAATTGGTGATCAGATTGTATTTTCTGGCAATTTTGCCATCCAATAAATCTGTCAGACTGGCTACAATAAAGATAGCCAGAGCAATCCATTTAAAATATAGGAACCTCGGTACCAGTAAAATAAAAGCAACATAAAAAGGCACCATAATCACTCGTGATAACGTCAGTTTATTGGGTAAATTCATGATAACACCTCTCCTATCAAATCGTATTCATATGAACCGGTCACTTTGATTTTAACAAAATCGCCGCTCATAAATTCTTCAGCTGAATGGACAAATACCATTCCGTCTACATTGGGAGCATCCTTGTAGGTACGTCCGACATATACATTTTCATCGGCAACCTTTCCTTCGATCAGGACATATCCTTCCCAGCCGATCATATCAGTGGCTTTATCAAAGGCAATCTCCTGCTGCAGCTCCATGATCTCTCCGCGCCACTCTTCCTTTTGCTCTTCCTCAATCTGATCCGGGAAGGTTGAGGCTGGTGTATTTTCTTCCGCAGAATAGGTAAAAACACCGAGACGGTCAAACTGCATCTCGTCAACAAACTCCATGACCTGCTCGTGATCTTCCTTCGTCTCTCCGGGAAAACCGGCTATCAGGGTAGTCCGCAGGCAGATATCCGGGATTTCTTTACGAAGTCTGCCAATGATATCACGTAGATCCTGATTGGAGGTCTTGCGTCCCATCCGCTGTAAAATATTGTCAGATGCATGCTGGATTGGAATATCCAGATAATGACAGATCTTTTTTTCCTGTCTGATAACATCGATCAGTTCATCCGTTATCTCTTCGGGATAACAGTATAAGATCCGGATCCAGTATAACTGCGGGATCTCACACAATTTTTTCAATAATTCCGGAAGCATCTTTTTACCATATAAATCTTTACCGTAAAGGGTTGTTTCCTGTGCTACCAGTATCAGCTCCTTTACGCCCTGCTCCGCTAAATCTCTGGCTTCCTGTACCAGCTCTTCCATCGGCACACTGCGGTAATTGCCACGCACCTTGGGGATAATGCAGTATGTACAATGCTTGTCACACCCTTCTGCAATCTTTAAATAAGAGGAATAGCTGCCGGAGGTTACCATCCTTTTTTTCCCAAAAACGGGAGTATCATTGATGTCTCTTAAAAAATCCGTCCGTTTATGAGCTGTCACATCTTCAATAGCCTGTATGATCTGATCTATGGCATTGGTACCGACAATGACATCCACCTCCGGAATATCCTCACGGATTTCCTTGGCATATCGTTGTGCCAGACATCCTGTTGCGATCAGTCCCTTTAAATGCCCGGCAGTCTTTTTTTCACCGTATGCAAGCAGCTGGTTGATGCTTTCTTCCTTGGCATCACCAATAAAGCAGCAGGTATTGACAACCACAATATCCGCTTCATTTTCATCATCTGTAAAGCTGTATCCTTTTTCGGAAAGCATACCAAGCATCATCTCAGTATCTACCAGGTTTTTATCACAGCCCAGTGAAACAAACATAATTTTCATATCATCACCAAAAGAAAGGGATTGATGTATCCAATCGATCAAATAAACACCAATCCCTTTTCATTTTATTCTTCCTCTTCGTCATCACCCAAAATTTTGATCTTGCCCTGTTTTAATTCATCTACCGCGATTGACAATGGCTTTTCACTCTGAGTTGTTTCAACAAACGGCTCTTCTCCATCGATCAGCTGTCTGGCTCTCTTGCTCGTTGCCATAACGATAGAATAACGACTGTTTACTACCTTGGATTCACCGGGTTCAACCTCGCTGTTAACGACTTTCATTAAGTCTGAATAAGACGGATGTAACATAATATTTCTCCTTTCAAATACTCCTCAAAATTTATGAATTGTCACTTAGTGTCTGACCAACTTCCTCTATCAGTTTCAAATACCGGCTGCTCCTGCAATGGGACGCTTCCACAATTGCATGAACGGTATCCACACATTCCTCCAGATCATCGTTGATAACTATATAATCGTAGTTTTCAACACCCTTGGATTCCTCTACTGCCCGTGCCAGACGCTTTTTGATCACATCATCGGTCTCTGTACCTCTTCCGGTCAGACGATCTTTCAAAACAGCAGCAGAAGGGGCTGTAACAAAAATCAGAACTGTTTCGGGTAATTTTGCTTTGACCTTTAAGGCACCCTGAATTTCAATCTCTAAGATCACGTCCTGACCGTTTTGAAGGCAATTCTCCACATAGGCAAGCGGCGTACCATAATAATGATCACAATATCGGGCATATTCCAAAAAACCATCCTCAGCAATTGTCTTTTCAAATTCTTCCTCAGATCTGAAAAAATAGGATTTGCCTTCTTCCTCACCCGGACGCGGATTTCTTGTTGTCATGGAAACACTTAAAGCATAGGAATCATGCTTTTCCAGCAGCCGTTTGACAATGGTTCCTTTTCCTGCTCCGGAAAATCCGGAAATTACAATCAATGAACCTTTTTTCATATACTTTCACCTACTCAATATTCTGAATTTGCTCTCTGACCTTTTCAATCTCAGTCTTTAATTCAATACCGCGGTTGGAAATTTCCAAATCCGTTGATTTGGAAAGAATGGTATTGGCTTCCCTGTTCATCTCCTGAACAATAAAATCCAGCTTGCGACCGATACTGCCACCCTCGATCAGGGTATTGCGGACCATCATAATGTGACTGCGCAGACGGACAATTTCCTCATCTACACAAATCTTGTCGGCAAATATAGTAACTTCCATCAAAAGTCTGTTTTCATCTATATTATTGTCTTCTAACAGGTCATGCACCTTTGCCAAAAGCTTTTCTTTGTATTCCTCGATAATCTCGGGTGAATTTTCCTCAATGTAATCCACTAAAGTCAACATGCCATCCAGCTTGCATACCAGATCATTTTTGAGATTCTCTCCCTCTTTTACGCGGGATTCAACAAATGCCTCACAGGCCTGTCTGACAGCTGCCTCCAAAACTTTCCAGATACCCTCTTCATCAATTTCCTGTTCTTCCATACTGAACACTTCGGGATACCGGGACAAGGTTGATACACGGATATCATTTTCCAGCGAAAAGGTCTCTTCCATTTCCTTGAGATAGGCAAGATAAGACGCTGCCACATCCGGATGATATTTGACACTGACCGTCTGCTCTGATAAATCCTCATATGTGATATACACATCGACCTTACCACGCTGAATATATTCTTTTAACAAATTCCGGATTGATGCTTCAAAGAAATTAAGCCTCTTTGGCATCTTGATATTGACGTCCAGATACCGGTGATTTACAGCCTTCATCTCAACGGTAATTTTGCGCTGACCTTCTGAAATCTCGCCTCTTCCGAAGCCAGTCATACTTTTTATCATGTTATCTTCGCTTTCTTTTCCTGCAACTATTTTCCCTATGTTGCACATTCCAATATATTATAAGCCACGTTAAAAAACTAGTCAAGTTTTACTGCTTATTCAGCCTGTTGTATTTTGGATATATCAGTATCCATTACCATTGAATAATTGGTGTAATAAACGACAAATCCCGGCTTGGCACCATTGGGCTTTTTCACATGCTTTTTTTGGATATAATCCACTTCCACCTTGCCTTGTTCGGCACCCTTTGAAAAATGTGCAGCAAGCTTTGCGGCTTCTTCAAAGGTCCTATCCGGAAGCTCCTTTCCTTTACACTTTACAATGACATGGGAGCCCGGCATTCCCTTGGCATGAAACCACCAGTCGCCGCCCTCCGCAAATTTAAACGTCAGCTCATCATTCTGGAAGTTATTTTTGCCCACATACATATGGTAGCCGTCACTGCTGATAAAATGAAGTGGCTTGCTGACCAGCTTTACCTTCTTTCCGATATTTCTTTTGCGGATATATCCGCTTTGTACCAGTTCTTCCCTTACCTGCATCAGATCATCCTCAGTCCTTGCCAGTTCCAGAGAAACCATAACACTTTCCAGATAATCCAGTTCTTCTTTGGTCTCGGCACTCAGAGTAGACAAGGCCTCATAGGTACGTTTGAGTTTCCCATAACGGTCAAAATATTTTTGAGCATTTTCCATGGCTGTTAACTCCGGATCAAGCGGAATCGTCAATTCCTGATTGTCATAATAATTGATTACCTTGATGGATTTATCCCCATCCTTAGCTTCGTATCCATAGGTATGAAGCATTTCTCCGTAAATCCGGTATTTATCTCTCTTCTGAGTATCCTTTAACTGATTGAGCTGCAGATCAAGCTTTTTGGCATTACGTTCAATCGCCGTCTGGATAATGTGACGCAGATCGACTGATTTTTGACGTATTCGGGTAACAGCACTTTTCTCTGCATAAAAAGACCTGAGCATCTGTGATACCGTTTCGCATCCGACCGTCCGGTATCCGGCAAAGCTTTTCATAGAAAAAACACCGTACTCTTTGGGATTTTCCCCATCATAGATAATTTCCGGCTGGAATTTCTTTTGTAAGATTTCACACCGGAGCTTCAGCAGTTCCTGAATAACACTCTCTTTTTCATGATCCTCCAGTGCAAGTGTCGGCTTATCCGAATCCACTCCGGCATCATAACAGATTTCGGCTGACACAACCGGAGAAACTCCGGAAAAATACTGGTATATCATTTTTCCGACCGGTCTGCTTTTTTCCGACATGGCAAAAAGAAGTTTATCCTGCTCTTCCTTTTTGTCAAGCTGTAATAAATCCGCCCTGTCCTCCAGTCCCGGAATAAAATAGGTCCGCCCCGGCAACACCTCGCGCACACTGCTGACCGCCTGGGAAATATGCTTCATGCTGTCAATGATCTTATCCCCATCCCGGAATATGATATTGCTGTATTTACCCATCAGCTCCACGGTCAGAATCTTGTGGCACAGATCTCCCATCTCATTCAGATGTTCGATTTTCATATGAACAACACGCTCTAATCCCGGCTGTTCAATCTCCACAATTCTTCCATTCTGGATATGCTTCCTCAAAAGCATACAAAAATTCGGTGCTGTCATCGGACTTTTTTTATTTTCATCAGTCAGATACAGCAATGGCAGCGACGCATCTGAAGATATGATCAGACGATACTGTTCAGAATTATTTTTGATCGTCAGCAGCAGCTCGTCCTTTTCCGGCTGTGCTATTTTATAAATCCTGCCACCGGTAAGCTCCTTTTGCAGTTCATTTACCAGTGCGGATATTGTAATTCCATCAAATGCCATGGTTATTCTCCCTATAATAAAATCGTGTATTCCTCATGAAACAAGCTTCATCAGAAGATCACCCAAATACCATCAATGAACTTTCTTCATCGGACTATCATTATCGGACAATATTTATATAAGTTCCAGTATAGCTGTTTAATTGCATCAAAATCGGATGCAACCGCTTTTGTAAACTGCATGATGTCAGCTCCTTGTGTTTTTATCATATCTTGCTAAAAAAAGGCATTTCCCCGGAAGCTCCGAAAAAATGCCCTTTCCTCTTATTTTTGATTAACCAATCAGCCAGTCGTACATTTCCTGGTAGCTCTTTGCTGATACATTCCATGAGAAGTCAGCGGCCATTGCCCTGTCGATCATCTTGTTCCATTCGCGTTTTTTCTGATAGTAAATATACTTTGCATAGCGAATAGTAGCAAGCATCTCATGTGCATTGTAATTGGTAAAGCTAAATCCGGTTCCTGTGCTTTCGTATTCGTTGTACGGCTCTACGGTATCCTTTAATCCACCGGTTTCCCTTACGATCGGGATGGTGCCGTAACGAAGTGCCATTAACTGGCTGAGACCACAAGGCTCAAACAGTGACGGCATCAAAAATGCGTCGGATGCTGCATAAATCTTGTGGGATAAAGCATCTGAATAATAAATATTGGCAGATACTTTGTTGTTGTATTTCCAGTCAAAATGCCGGAACATATTTTCATATCGCTCTTCACCTGTGCCCAGTACCACAATCTGTACATCTTCCTGGCACAGCTCATCCATAATATATGCAATCAGGTCAAAACCTTTTTGGTCTGTCAAACGGGAAACAATACCGATCATAAACTTCTTGTCATCCTGTTCCAGTCCAAGCTCTTCCTGCAGTGCTCTCTTATTTTTAATTTTTTCCTTGCGGAAATTCTTTGCATCATACGGAGCCACAATATTTTTATCTGTGGTCGGATTAAAATCATCATAGTCAATACCGTTGATAATACCACGAAGTGAATTGGCTCTGGCATTTAACAATCCATCCAGTCCTTCTCCATAAAATGCTGTCTTGATCTCTTCTGCATAGGTCGGAGAAACCGTTGTGACGGCATCTGCATATACAATACCGCCCTTTAAAAGATTTGCATCCTTGTATGACTCTAATTTATCGGGAGTGAAAAAATAATCCGGCAATCCTGTAATGCTCTTCACATCCTTAACATTCCATTTACCCTGAAATTTGAGATTGTGAATTGTCATAATGGATTTTATGCCACGGAAAAACTCATTTCCCTGAAAACGTTCTTTTAAATAAACGGGAATCAGACCTGTCTGCCAGTCATGACAGTGAATGATATCCGGTCTGAAACCGATCAACGGCAACGCTGATAATGCCGCTTTACTAAAGAACGCAAATTTGGTAATCTCTTCGAGAACATTATCGCTGTATATCTTGGCTCCGGTAAACATGGATTCGTTGTCAATAAAATAATATGTAATACCATCTACCTTTGCTTCTAAAACACCGACATATTCACTCTTCCAGTTATAATCCATATAGAAATGTGTTCTATATTTCATCTTGTCTTTTAATTCCTGTTTGATACAAGAGTACTTGGGAATCATGACCCTGATATCAAAGTATTCCTTGTCAATACATTTTGGCAGTGAACCGACCACATCGGCCAGACCTCCCGTTTTAATAAATGGAACACCCTCTGATGCCACAAACAGAACATTTTTCATTGTATACCCTACCTCCGTTAGTTAGCTAAAATACCTCAAAATGTGTTAAACACACAAATTAGTATAACACGCTGACGGTTTTTTTTAAAGTAGCAATTTCAGTCGCGATACAGCAATCGTATCTTATCCGCAATCAAAGCAATAAATTCCGAATTGGTCGGTTTTCCTTTGCCGGTATTGATCGTATAACCAAAAAGAGCATCCAGAGTTTCCATCTTTCCTCTGCTCCACGCCACCTCAATAGCATGTCTGATGGCACGCTCCACACGGCTTGGGGTTGTCTCAAATTTTTTGGCAATCGACGGATACAGGATTTTTGTAATAGAATTCAGCATATCCATATCTTCAACAGACATCATGATTGCTTCTCTCAAATACTGATATCCCTTGATGTGTGCCGGTACCCCCAGTTCATGGATCATATCCGTCACATCCCGTTCCAGATCCCTCTTTACCGGTGCTTTTACACTTCCTGTATTTACAACTTGTACATCTTCCTCTTTTCCTGTGGCGGGAACCGTGATCATAATCTGAAATTCTTTATCCTGATTCAGTAAATTTTTAAGCATCTGATATACGCCTGCATTATCTTTCGTCATAACAACATTTCGTTGTTCCATTTCAATCCCTCCATTCTTATGACATGAATTATAACAAACTGTCATTTTACGATTCAAGACACATTTATCGCAGAATATCTTTCCTTTCGCTATTCTTAAACAGGCATCGCACAAATGCGTTACTAATATCGTCACAATGATTCCAAAAACAAAAAAATCGGTCGAAATACTCCGACCGACTTTCTATAATACAAATATGTTTTACAAATTATTTTGTTGCCTTTTTAGCAACATTCTTTTTTGCTGTTGCTACAGCGGCTTTCTTTGTCTCTGCTGTCACAGGCTTAACTTCTGCTTTTTTTACAGGCTCTGCTTTCTTTGCTGCAGGCTTTGCTTCTGCTTTTTTTACAGGCTCTGCTTTCTTTGCTGCGGGCTTTGCTTCTGCTTTTTTTACAGGCTCTGCTTTCTTTGCTGCAGGCTTTGCTTCTGCTTTCTTTGCGGAAGCTTTCTTAGCTGCGGATTTTGCTTCTGCCTTTTTAGCAGGTGCTTTTTTAGCTGCAGGTTTTTTCTTCAGGATTTCAACAAGCTCCAATGCTTTTTCTGCATCGCCGATAACAGCCAGCTCATTGTTGTCCAATGCTTCCTGAGGATATTTTTTACCATCCAGAATATCGGCAAACACGCCTACTGTAGACTGTAAAATCACATCTCTGTCAAAATATTCATAAGGCTCTACGGCTGCAGTGCCATCATTTAATTCAATATAAAATGCGCCTTCACCCTCACCGGTAATATTGATCTGTGCAGCAAGATGTCCTTTATATGCTTTTAAGTCGGCAGCTGCTACAACATTTTTTGTATATGCAACAATTTCTTCATAAGTCATGAATCATTTCCTCCTTTTATCTTTTCAAGCTTAATTATATATTTGTCAAGAAAAATCGACAATATACCTTTTAACTAAAAATAGACAGAATTACCATATTTTTCAATGCAATATATACATATCTGCCAATAAAACCGTCAACAGACAGCTATCAGATATTGGTTCTTACAAGCTTTGGAGAATATCCGTTTTTTTCCAAAGCATCTATGATCTGCTGCTTATGTTCATGTCCAAATGCCTCAAGAGTGATACGAAGTTCCACCGCCGCATTCCGGTTAATGGAAATAAACTGATTATGCTCAAGCTTGATGACATTACCGCTTTCTTTGGCAATCACACCTGCCACACGTGACAATTCGCCCGGTCTGTCAGGAAGTAAAACAGAAACGGTAAAGATACGCTCTCTCATGATCAGTCCCTGCTGAACAACGGAAGACATCGTGATCACATCCATGTTTCCGCCACTTAAGATGCAGACCACCTTTTTACCCTTATCCTTTATCTGTTTTAAGGCAGCTACAGTCAGAAGTCCGGAATTTTCGACAATCATCTTGTGGTTTTCAACCATATCAAGAAAGGTTACAACCAGATCTTCATCATCTACGGTAATCACATCATCCAGATTTTTCTGAAGGTAAGGAAAGATATTGGAACCGGGAGTCTTAACCGCGGTACCATCTGCAATCGTATTAACTGAAGGCAATGTCGTAACTTTGCCATTTTTCAGGGACACCTGAAGACAGTTGGCACCGGCAGGTTCAACACCAATTACCTTGATCTTTGGATTAAGCAGCTTGGCAAGCGTGGATACACCTGTCGCCAGACCACCACCGCCAACAGGCACTAAAATATAGTCAACCAAAGGAAGTTCTTTCACAATCTCCATGGCAATACTTCCCTGTCCGGTTGCAACTGCCGGATCATCAAACGGATGGATAAAAGTATAACCGTGCTCTTTTGCAAGCTCAAGGGCTTTTTCACAGGCCTCATCATACACATTGCCATAGAGAACAACCTCTGCCCCATATCCCTTGGTGCGGTTAACTTTGATCAGCGGTGTCGTTGTAGGCATCACGATCACAGCCTTTGCGCCATATTTTTTAGCCGCATAAGCCACCCCCTGTGCATGGTTTCCTGCGGAAGCGGTAATAATCCCCTTCTGACGTTCTTCCTCTGTCAGGGTACTCATTTTATAATAGGCACCTCTTACCTTATAAGCACCGGTAAACTGCATGTTTTCCGGTTTAAGGTATACCTTATTACCGGTCTGGCCACTAAAATATTCGCTGTATACCAGATCTGTCGGAAGTGTGGCTTCCTTTACTTTTTCAGAAGCCTCTTCAAATTTTTCCAAAGTCAACATTTTGTCACTCATAGCTCATCCCTCTTATACTACTTTTGTTGTGTTGTTATGTATTGTTGCTGCCATTTCGGTTTCTAATCGTTTTATTATCGTTTTATTATCATTTGATACGGTCATCATCATTCATTGTTTTCTGTCTCCGGCTTGACATCAAACAATGCGTCAATAAAGCTGTCGGCATCAAATTTCTGAAGATCATCGATGTGTTCACCAACCCCAATATATTTTACCGGAACATTCAGTTCTGACTGGATAGCCACGGCAATTCCGCCTTTGGCAGTTCCGTCAAGCTTGGTAATGATGATACCGGTCAGATCAGCAACCTGTGCAAATTCTCTTGCCTGATTTAGGGCATTCTGTCCGGTTGTACCATCAACGACAACCAGGTTTTCACGATGCGCATTTGGAAACTCCCTGTCAATAATGCGGTTCATCTTTTTAAGCTCTTCCATCAGATTTTTTTTGTTGTGCAGTCTGCCTGCCGTATCACATAACAGTACGTCCACATGTCTGGCTTTGGCTGCATTTACCGCATCATAAACCACACTGGCCGGATCCGCACCCTCACTTCCGCTGATGATGTCTACACCTGCCCGGTGCGCCCATTCTTCCAGCTGCTCAATGGCTGCCGCGCGGAAGGTATCTGCAGCAGCAAGTAAAACCTTACGGTTTTGATCTTTGAGCTTTCCTGCCAGCTTTCCGACAGATGTGGTCTTACCGACACCGTTTACTCCGATCACAAGAATAACGGACTGTTCCGTCTCAAAATCATATGCCGTGCTTTCCACACGCATCTGTTCTTTCATACTGTTGATCAAAAGCTGTTTGCAGGCAGCCGGCTCCTTTATATGCTGTTCCTTGACCTGCTCCTTTAATCTTTCGATGATATCACTGGTCGCGTTGATACCGATATCTCCCATGATGAGGATCTCTTCCAGTTCCTCATAAAAATCCTCATCAATATTGGAGAAGCCGCTGAAAACATTGTCAATACCATGAACAATATTGTTTCTGGTCTTTGCAAGTCCGGCTTTTAATCTTCCAAAAAAGCCGACCTTCTTTTCTGTATTTTCGCCGTCTAAAGCATCTTTGTTTTCATCAAGTGTCTGTTCTTCTTCGTATTTTTCCATGCATCAAACCCCCGGCATATTTTATTTGACTACTTCAAGTCCTTATCAATCAGATCCACACTGACAAGGGTAGAAATGCCCTTTTCCTGCATGGTAATACCATACAGTCTGTCAGCCTGCTCCATAGTACCTCGTCTATGCGTAATAACGATAAACTGTGTGTGCTTTGTCAGTTTATGTAAGTATCCGGCAAAGCGGCCTACGTTGGATTCATCCAATGCCGCCTCAATTTCGTCTAAGAGACAGAAGGGTGAAGGCTTTAAGTTCTGAATCGCAAACAACAGCGCAATCGCTGTCAAAGCCTTTTCACCACCGGACAGCTGCATCATATTCTGAAGCTTCTTTCCGGGCGGCTGTGCAATAATGCGGATGCCCGCTTCAAGCACATCTTCATCTTCCATCAGTTCAATGGTACCTTTACCTCCGCCAAACAATTCTTTGAATACTTTGTCAAATTCAACCTTGATCTCGGCAAATTTTTCTTCAAACTGCTTGCGCATGGCCTTATCCAGTTCATCAATAAAACCGATCAGCTGTTCCTCTGCTTTCTTGAGATCATCATATTGATTCTTCATGAAGGTATATTCTTCCATCAGTGCCCTGTAATCCTCAATGGCATTGACATTGACATCTCCCAGGCGCTTAATGGAATCCTTGATAGAAGCCGCATTCCGTTTCATCTCTGACAGATCAGACAGCTCTTCATTACGAAGTGAAGCCGCATCTGTCAGCGTGATCTCGTATTCATTCCACATATAATTGATCTGTGATTCGATACTTTCCTCGATACGCTCTTTCTGTGATGTCAGGCGGTATACTTCCTTGTCCAGGGCATTGCGCTTTTGTGCAAGCTCTTCACTTTCGCCAAAGAAGCCCTTCTGTTTGGCAGAAAGCTCTTCCCTTCTCTTGATATCATCCGCAAGCTTGATCTCGTTTTCATTTTCTTTGTCAAAAGATGCGGTGATCGTCTTTTTGATCTCTTCGATATCTTTTTTCTTTTCTTTGATCTCACCTGCTGACTGCTTGATCTCAGCCTCAATTTCAGCAAGCTCCATCTCATAACGATGCCTTTCGGATAAGATACGTTCCAGATTCTGCTGTTCAAATGACTGCCTCTGGATCACCTTTTCCATCTCGACATCCATTTCGGAATTGTGAATTGCCTGTGCATTTTCATCGACACGTACATGCTCCAGTTCCTTTTGGTATTCCTCGATCTGTTTTTCCAGATCGCTCTGCATATTTTCCGAACCGGCCAGTTCCTTTGCCGCATTTTCTTTTTCTTCTAACAGTTCTTTAAACTGCTTTTCAATATCCTGCAGTTCTTCACTAAGCTCGGAATAACCAAGTCCGTTTTCGTCTTTCTTTTCCTTGGCAGCTTCAACGTTGATACGCGCTGTATTCTGCTTGATCAGATATTCCTGGCTCTGTGCACGAACCGTTTCAAGGTCTTTTCTTACCTGCATACGCTCGGCCTTGAGTGTCTCGATCTGATCCAGACATTCCTTGATAATGCCCTTGTATTCTTTGACCTTCTTTTCAAGCTCATCCATTTCTCTGCGACGGCCTAAAAGGTTGCTCGCATTTTTGAAAGCACCACCACTGATCGCACCACCCGGCACCAGCAATTCGCCTTCCAGCGTAACCATACGGATGCCATAATCAAATTTGCGGGCGATCTTGACTGCATTGTCCACATTGTCAACAACCACAATCCGTCCAAGCATTGCCTTGGCTACATTTTCATATTCCTTTTTGGTATGTACCAGCTCATTGGCAAGACCAATGACACCCTTTTCATCCAGCACCTCCGGCGTTTTAAATTTCTGCGGTCTGGTAATCGAAGTCAGAGGCAGAAATGTAGCCCTTCCGTAGCGGTTCTGCTTTAAGAAACCGATCATTTTTTTTGCAGTTTCTTCATCATCCGTAACAATATTCTGGATATTTCCGCCAAGTGCTGTTTCAATCGCTGTTTCGTACCTGGCTTCTACCTTGATAATATCAGCTACAACACCGATGATACCGGTATTGCGCTCTTTCTGCTCCATGACCTTCTGGATACTCGTACCATATCCGTCATATCGCTCGGAAAGATTGCTGATCGCATCCAGTTTGGATTTGTATTGATGATACTGTACCTGGGCATCTCTCTGCTTTTGGTCATATTGTGATAGCTCACTGGATATATCTGTGTTTCTCTGTTCGAGAGCCACCTTTTTATCCTGAATTTCTTTTATCTTGATGCTGACCGTTTCAAATTCTTTTTCTAATTGTTCGATCAGCTCATCATGCTTGGCCTCATCTGATTTGACACGCAAAAGTCTGGAATTAAGCTCTGCCTTCCTGATCTGGAGCTGCTCCTGTCTGGTATCCAGACTACCCATCCTTGACTTGATGGTCGCACGGTCATTTAAAGCCTGGATAATGGCATTTTTACCGGCCTCAATCCTGCTGTTGAGTTCATCCATCTGTGCCTGCAAAGCCTCTAATCTGGCATTGGCCTCAGCCTTTTTTTCTTCCATTTCCGCAAGTGCGTCATCATAGGTCTTTTTGCCTGACTGGATATCCGCCTTTTCCTGATCCTTTAAGAGAATCTGTTCATTGACGGAAGCCTGTCTGGACTTGAAGTGCTCCTGATTGCTCTCACCGGAAATGATCTGCTCCTGCAAAATCTTGATCTGGCTCTCTAACTTTTCCCGCATCAGTCCGGTATTGGACAAATAAGAACGCTCCTGTTCAATAGAGCCCTCCAGTTCTTCCAGTTCAGCGGCAATTTTGTCGTACTCGATCTTGATATTATCATACTTGGCCGTAGTCTCAGCCAAATCATCCGATGCAATGGATATCTTTTTCTCAAGATCTGTCAGTTTTTCTTTTAACTGTGCATTTTCTACCAGGAAAACATTGACATCCAGTGTCTTTAATTCTTCCTTGTGCTTTAAATAAATCTTGGCTTTTTCAGACTGCTTTTCCAAAGGTCCGATCTGGCGCTCTTTTTCAGCTAAAATATCACTGATACGCACCATATTGCCTTTTTCATCATCCAGCTTTTTCTGTGCTGCAAACTTGCGTCTCTTGAATTTGACGATTCCTGCAGCTTCATCAAACAGCTCGCGGCGCTCTTCCGGCTTTCCACTCAAAATCTTATCAATCTGTCCCTGTCCAATGATGGAATATCCCTCTTTACCGATACCGGTATCATAAAAGAGCTCGTTGACATCCTTTAAACGGCATGGAGCATCATTGATCATATATTCACTTTCACCGGAACGATAAATCCGCCGTGCAACCTTTACCTCTTCAAAATCAATCGGCAGGGAACGATCACTGTTATCGAGCGTGATTGCAACATAAGCAAATCCCAAAGGCTTGCGGTTTTCCGTACCGGCAAAAATAACATCCTGCATACTTGCGCCACGCAGCTGTTTGATACGTTGTTCACCTAAAACCCATCGAACCGCGTCCGCTACATTACTTTTTCCACTTCCATTAGGTCCCACAATTCCGGTAATTCCGGGATGGAACTGAAAGACTATTTTATTGGCAAAGGCTTTAAAGCCATGAACTTCAATACTTTTTAAATACATATAAAATCCCCTTCACACACCCTTTTGGATGTGCAAATTATAATTGATATTGCTTCGCAGATCAGATAGCGGACTTCGGGCATTTGATATGCTGCTTTAGCAAAGCATCATAAGCAGCATGCTGCTGTGCGGCCTTTTTGCTCTTTCCCTCTCCGGATCCGATCGTGACATCATTGAGTCTGGCTTCCACAACAAAAAGCTTGTCGTGCTCCGGTCCTTCTTCACGAATCAACTCATATACAAGCTCACCTGCCTTGGTCTCCTGTATATGCTCCTGCAAAATAGATTTGGCATCATAAAAAAGTCTCTTGTGATCAAGATCATTTAAGACAAACCGGTAGATGAATTTCTTGGCTTCCTCCAGTGATTCATCCAGATAAATGGCTCCGATAACCGCTTCAACCGCATCGGCAATGATCGACTCTCTCTCTCTGCCTCCGTTGGCTTCCTCGCCCTTACCAAAAATCATATAACTTCCAAGCTTAAGCTGTCTTGCGGTGATCGCAAGTGCCTGTTCACATACTGCGGCAGCCCGCATCTTGGTAAGATTGCCCTCGGTCTCTTCCGGATAGGTGCGGTAAAAATAATCACTGCTCACAAGCTCAAGCACTGCATCTCCCAGAAATTCAATCCGTTCATAGTTTTTCCATTTGCGGATCTTTTGCTCATTGCTGAATGAGCTATGTGTCAGCGCCTGCTTCAACAGGCTCTTATCCTTAAACTGATAACCTATTTCATTTTCAAGATTGTCTAATTCTTTTTCCAGTTTTTCTATTTCCATCATAAAGCACCAAAACCGACATCTGCCGGTCTACATTCAAAAAGCCCTGCCGGGCTCTCTGATTATTTCCTTTTCATTTCTTTCATATAGGCCACTGCCTGAGAAACAGTCTCCAAAGACTGCAGCTTTTCTGTATCTATTTCCAAATCAAATACTTCTCTTGCATTGAGTAATACCTGATAAAGATCCAGCGAATCGGCACCAAGATCCCGGGAAAAGGATGACTGCATTGTAACCTCATCCGGTGCCACTCCCAAAATCTTCACGAGCGAATTTCGCAATACCTCAAATTCCACAACCAAGACTTCCTTCCTTATTCATCTTTTGTCTGTTGTTCAACAATACCGGCTTTGATTTTATCGTTGATCTGCTGCTCTTTAAAAGTCACACACTGAAAAATACTGTTGCGAATAACACCAGCCTTGGAATCGCCGTGGCTTTTTACGACCAGACCGTTTAATCCGAGCATCGGCGCTCCACCGTATTTATCTACATCAAAATCTTTAAGCGTTTCTTTTAATGCGTCTTTGATCAGCAGTGCTCCGATCTTTGTCTTTAAATTAGTCATAAGAGAGCCCTTGATTTTTTTGATCAGCACGGCTCCGACACCTTCGTAAGTCTTTAGGATCGCATTACCGGTAAAGGCCTCACATACAACAACGTCTGCAGCTCCAAGCGGAATATCTCTTGCTTCGATATTGCCGATAAAATTGATATTCCCGCACTCCTTCAATAAAGGATGTGTTTCCTTGACCAGGGCATTGCCTTTTTCTTCTTCAGTACCGTTGCTTACCAGTGCCACACGGGGATTGGGAATACCCATGACACTCTCCATATAGATAGATCCCATTTGCGCAAACTGAACCAGATGGGAAGCTCTTGCATCAACATTGGCGCCACAGTCAATAAGCAGTGTCACTCCGTTTGCCGTCGGAAGAAGCGGTGCTAAAGGTGCACGCTCAATTCCCTTGATACGTCCGACCAAAACAGTCGCACCTACTAAAACTGCACCTGTGCTTCCCGCAGAAACAAATGCATCTGCCTCTCCGGATTTGGTCATCTGCATGCCCTTTACAATAGAAGAATCCTTTTTTTTGCGGATGGCATTGACCGGAGCCTCTGCCATCTCGATTACTTCTTCACAGGGAATGATCTCAACACGTTCTTTATCATATGTATATTGTTCCAGCTCTTTTTTTATGGCATCTTCTTTACCAAACAAAAGAACCTTGACATTGTCTTTTTCGTTGACTGCCATAACAGCACCTTTGACGATTTCTCCCGGTGCATTGTCTCCACCCATGGCATCTACTGCAACTTTTACTAATTCACTCATACCGATACTCCTCCATACTTATATAAATATACTAGAATCATGAAGAAAAAGCAAGAAAAAAAGCCCTCGAAGAAGCTTCGAAGGCTTTTATATCCGACAAAATAAATTAGTCAACCGCGATGATTTCGCGTTTATTGTAAGCGCCGCATGCTTTGCATACTCTATGAGGTTTCATTAATGCACCACATTTGCTGCACTTTACTAAAGTAGGAGCAGACATTTTCCAGTTTGCTCTTCTCTGATCTCTTCTACCTTTTGAAGATTTGTTTTTAGGACAAATAGCACCCATCTTTACACCTCCTTATTCGCGATAAAGATATCTTTTAACACTGCCATACGTGGATCCGGCTCAAAAGTATCGCAACCGCAATCCCCTTGGTTTAAATCTCTACCGCATTTCGGACATATTCCTTTGCAATCCTCTTTGCATAAGATTTTTACCGGCCAGTTTACCAATATTTCATTGCCGATCAAAACATCCGTATCCAGCTCATATCCGGATAAATAAGGATATTCATCGGTTTCTGATGTCAGATGAAGTATTGTTTCTTCACTGATCTCTTCATCAAATGAAACCTCAATCGGGACATCCACCCTGCCAAGACAGCGGTCACACCGTGCCTGTAAAAGAAGCCTTCCTTTACCTGTCAGGTGAAGCTTTCCCTTGCCTGTATTTTGCAGGCTGACAGAAACCGGTCCATTTTCCAGCACCTTGTACTGTCCGCCTCTCTTTTTGAAGAAGGCCGGTGTATAGGTAACGGTAAAATCTTCCGTTCTTCCTTCATTTGATAAAACGTCTGTCAGATTAAGTAACATATCATACTCCCATCCACACTCAATCGATTATACATAACTTGGAATCATTTGTCAACATACCGATCCGATTTTTTTAAACGTTTTTACTGTTTCATTTATATTGTGATTTGTGCACAACAAAAGCAGGATACGGGAGTCGAACCCGCCTATCCAGCTTGGGAAGCTGGCGCCCTACCGATAGACTAATCCTGCCTGTGCTATTTATTGTAGCACTTTTCTTATATTACTGACAAGAGATATCCGGCAGGTTTTACTATCTATATTTTTTATGTTATATTTATAATGATGTTTGGGTCAAAAGAAATTCTGCCCCTTACTTGATATCCGGGAATTTTCACGCCTGTTTTAACGGCATTCGGAAATACAGCAATTTTCAGAAATTTAATATTATCAAGAGGTTTACAAATCCCATGAATAAAAAGACTGCCCTTTTATCAGCAATCATATATGCACTTTATGCTTTTCTTATCAAAAACCATGTCTCCAATATATTTTCAGATGAGGTTTCCCACAAAAAGATCATGTATGCATCCATTGTCCTCTCTGCTGTCTTTGGTTTTTTCGTTGTCTGCTTTTTTTTCACATGTATCAGGCTTCTGATTAAAAAAAACAGTATTTTTCTTTCTTATATGAAACAGTTTCTCATATATTTTGTGCCCCTGTTTCTATTATTGATACTGACCTGGCCCGGCATTTTTAAGGGTGATGATTTTTATGTCTTAAAAGCCGTACGGAGTTATTCGCTGTCTCCTGCGCAAACCGGGATCACAAGCTTATTTTATATTTGCTGTCTGCGTTTCTTTCCGTCCATGGCCAGCATTACCTTTTTCCAGATTTTGATTATCAGCTGCATCTATGCGTATATTTTTAAAAATCTAAAAGATATTTATCCGGACTGTCATTTTATACTGTGCCGGATTGTCCTGTTTTTGTTTCCGGTGCTTGATGCCTGTCTTTTTACGCTCCGCGCAACCCTGACCGGATTTTTCTTTCTGCTCATACTCTCCTGTTGCTACTTTATATGGAAAAAGGAACAGACAAATTTAAAACAGCTCTTTTTCCTTTGTGCATTGACCGGTCTGGTTATTGCATGGAGATCCGAGCTCGTCTATATGCTGCTCTTTCTACCTATATATATTGTTTTAATTTACAAAAAATTTGCAGACGGTCAATGTAAAAAAGGACTGATACGCTTTCTGCTTTGCTTTATTTTAACTGCCGGCTTCTATTCTTTTTTTAATATTCCCAATAAGATTGCTCTAAATGGCAGCAATAAATATCCGATCTCACTTGTCATCAATCCCCTCGGCAATATTTTTGCACAGGATGAAATCCGGGGCGAGCATGCCTATGATGATATTATGATAATCAGTGAGCTTCTGGATGTGCAGGCACTCCGCAAGCATCCATCCGTCCGCAATATCAGCCAATACTGGAACATTCCGGACACCCTGCCCAAAAAACAGCTAAACGCCTTTATGAATGCTTCTGTTGATCTGATTCTGCACAACTTTGATTCTTTTCTATACTACCGTTATCAGACCTTCCGATATACAAACGGCATGGTGCGTGATGAGATCAACCATCCGACACCTCCAACAACCGATACCATTTACACTCTGACATATTATGAGGAGGATTATCACAATTCTTATTATTATATGAAACCTTTATTTGGTGAAGCATTGCGGAACCGGATCATCGACCTGTTATCCTGCCGTCATTATGAAAAAGACAAAGCTAACACCAATGCTTTATATCCTGTTTTGTACAACTGCCTGCCCACATTTTTTATAGCATTGACCTGTATGATCATCTGCCTGATCCGCAAAAGATATGCTATGGCAGGAATCCTTTTTATGTCAGGTGTACAGCTTGTCCTTATTTTCCTGACAGCTCCGGCAATCTTTTTCATGTATTATTTTTGTTTTTATCTGACCGGATATTTCCTGTCAGCCTTGAGCATTTATGAGCTGTGTCCGGGGCTTACTAAAAGGCTGAACTTATAAATTATTAATCCTTAAATCAACTGTGCCTGTACCGCTGTCAGTGCAACAACGCCTACAATATCTTCCCACGAACAACCGCGCGACAGGTCATTGACCGGCTTGGCGATTCCCTGAAGCATCGGTCCATAGGCTTCAGCTTTACCAAGTCTTTGTACAAGCTTGTAAGAAATATTTCCACAGTCCAGATTGGGGAATACCAGCACATTGGCCTTGCCGGCAACCTCACTTCCCGGTGCCTTGGATTTTGCTACATGCGGTACGATCGCTGCATCTGCCTGCAGCTCACCATCTACACAGAGATTGGGATACTGCTCTTTGGCAATTCTCGTAGCTTCGACCACCTTGTCAACCAATGCATGCTTGGCACTTCCTTTGGTAGAATGTGAAAGCATGGCAATGATCGGTTTGGCACCGACCAGACTCATAAAACTCTTTGCAGAGGTCTCTGCAATCGCAGCAAGCTCTTCTGCTGTCGGATCCTGATTTAATCCGCAGTCTGCAAATAAAAATGTACCGTTTTCACCATACTGGCAATCCGGAACATCCAGAATGAAGAAACCGGATACAAGCTTCACTCCCGGTGCTGTCTTTAAGATCTGCAATGCCGGTCTTAAGGTATCAGCGGTCGCATGACACGCTCCGGCCACCATTCCGTCTGCATCATTGGCTTTAACCATGATAACACCAAAAGTCAGCGGGTCTTTTTTAAGAATCTCTACTGCTTTTTCGGGAGTCATACCCTTGGCCTTGCGCAGATCATATAAAAGTCCGGCATATTCCTGAAATTTTGGGCATGTCTCAGGATCTACGATCGTAGCTCCTTCCAGATCAACCTCCAGCCACCTGGCACCGTCCATAATCTTTTCCGCGTTGCCGATCATGATCAGATCAGCAATTCCCTCATGCAAAATATGTGCAGCCGCAATCAATGTACGCTTGTCGTTGGTCTCCGGCAAAATAATTGTTTTTTTATCGGCTTTTGCTTTTTCCTTAATTGAATCTATGTAGGACATTTTAAGTCTCCTTCCACAACATATTATTTTTTATTATAATGCATTCATTTTTTTAGTACAAGTTGTCAAAAAATAAATCATGTATTATTTCTCATACATGCCTTAAGTTTACCGTTTTTACACAAAACCGGCAAATAAAAGGATTGTATGTTTTCAGAAAAAATGCTACTCTAATCATACACATTAAGTATACATGTTTTAGAAATTACGAAGGGGTCCATATGAAAATTACCGGAATTATTGCAGAGTACAATCCGTTCCACAACGGACATCTGTATCAGATAAAAAAAGCAAGAGAACTGACCGGTGCAGACTACATCATCGTTGTGATGAGCGGTAATCTGACACAGCGTGGTACACCCGCTCTCATCGACAAGTACAGCCGTGCCCAAATGGCTCTTTCGGGCGGTGCAGATCTTGTCATTGAGCTTCCGGCCTGCTATGCAACAGCCAGTGCCGAATATTTTGCCATGGGTGCAATTTCTATCTTAAATCAGCTTGGCTGCGTGGATTCGATCTGTTTTGGGAGTGAAAACGGCAATATTGCCATGCTTACCAAAATAGCCAATGCCCTGGTGTCCGAATCGGAAGATTTTGTCCAGGCCCTCAAAAACAATTTAAAAAACGGGGATACCTATCCGGTTGCCAGAAATGCGGCTCTTGCCGAGACGATCAGCGGCTTTACATCCTATGATACGATCTTAGGATTTCCCAACAACATTTTAGGTATCGAATACATCAAGGCTCTGATCCGCCAGAATAGTTCTATCAAACCCTATACCAATCTGCGTATCGGTGCCGATTATCATTCCTACAAGCTTTCAGAGAATTTCAGCTCCGCAATCTCCATCCGCCAGTCCTTATCCATGCAGGACAATCTGGACATGATAAAGTCCCAGCTGCCTCCGGCTGTCTATGATGTGATGAAAGCAGAGTTTCACAAAACCTTTCCGGTATACAACAGCGACTTTTCTTCCATGATCAAATTCAAACTGTTGTCTGAACGCGGACAAGGTTTCACCAAGTATTTTGATGTATCACAATCCATCTCAGACAAGCTGGAAAAAGAGATGTTTTCCATGCAGAACGTTGATGAATTCTGCGATATATTAAAGAGCAGAGAGCTGACCTATGCGAGAATCAGCCGCTGCTTATCTCATATCCTTCTGGATATTACCAAAGAGGATGTACAGTTATACAAGGATAACGGAATCTCTTTTTATGCCAGAGTACTCGGCTTAAATACAAAGGCTGATACCCTGACCAAAAAGATCAAGGCAAATACTGCAATTCCGTTAATTACCAAAGTCAGTGATATCTCATCGGTATTATATCCGATCGGTCAGAAACAGTTTGAACAGGATATCCATGCTGCACATATCTATGAATGTATCGCAGGCACCAAATACCATGCCGGCATGCGTGACGAATACCGCAGACAGATTGTTAAGATCTGATATCATTTTTATCTTAAATAAAAGAAATCCCATCTGTATGAGACTATGTAATATACATAAAAATCCATACAAATGGGATTTTATTTATCCTAATAATTTCTTATGGTGGAAAATACCAGCCGTCAGCCACACAGCTTTTTAGTTTTTAAAGCTGTGGATCGGAGCCGGAATACGGCCTCCGCGATTCACAAAATTATCGCAAGCGAAAGAATTGACCGGCATAATCGGAGCATGTCCAAGCAAACCGCCAAATTCAACGGTCTCTCCCACTCCCTTACCGATAACCGGGATCACACGGACTGCGGTTGTCTTTTGATTGACCATACCGATTGCCATCTCATCTGCGATCAGACCGGAAATCGTCGTCGCCTTAGTATCTCCGGGAATGGCGATCATATCAAGACCTACAGAACATACACAGGTCATTGCTTCCAGCTTTTCAAGTGTCAGGCAGCCACATTCTACAGCATCGATCATACCCTGATCCTCGCTGACCGGAATAAAGGCTCCGGAAAGTCCGCCTACATAAGAAGATGCCATAACACCGCCCTTTTTGACCTGATCATTTAATAAAGCCAGAGCAGCTGTCGTACCGGGTGCACCCGGATGCTCTACTCCGATTTCTGTCAGGATATCGGCAACACTGTCTCCGATAGCCGGGGTCGGTGCTAAAGATAAGTCAATAATTCCAAACGGAATACCCAGCATACGGGATGCTTCCTTTGCAACCAGCTGACCAACACGTGTTACCTTAAACGCGGTCTTTTTGATTGTCTCACACAATACTTCAAAATTTTCTCCACGTACAGACTCCAATGCTGTCTTGACAACACCGGGACCGGATACGCCGACATTGATAATCTTATCAGCCTCTGTCACACCGTGGAATGCACCTGCCATAAATGGATTGTCATCGGGTGCATTGCAGAAAACAACCAGCTTGGCACATCCAAGCGAATCATTTTCTTTGGTATATTCGGCTGTTTCTTTGACAATTTCGCCCATCAATTTGACCGCATCCATATTGATACCGGTCTTAGTGGAACCGAGGTTGACACTGCTGCATACAAAATCTGTCTTGCTGAGTGCTAACGGAATGGAACGGATCAACAATTCATCTGCATGGGTCATACCCTTTGCTACCAGTGCAGAATAACCTCCGAGGAAGTTTATTCCCACCTTTTTGGCAGCTTCATCCAGGGTTACTGCGATTTCCGCAAAATCCTCAGGGGTCTTGCAGGCTGCTCCACCGATCAGGGCGATCGGAGTAACGGATATTCTCTTGTTGACAATCGGAATACCGAATTCTTTTTCGATTTCTTCTCCGGTTGCAACTAAATCCTTTGCGGTTTCGGTAATTTTTTTATAAATATTATTTTTTAAAACTGTAAGATCTGAATCGATACAGTCCAAGAGACTGATACCAAGAGTAATCGTACGAACGTCCAGATTTTCCTTTTCGATCATCTCGTTGGTTTCTTTTACTTCATGTATATTAATCATAGCTTTTCCCATCTTTATCCTTAAATTCGGTGCATCATGTCGAAGATATCTTCTCTCTGGCATTTGATCACAACGCCGATCTCCTCACCAATTGCTGCAAGTGTATCAACGATCGTATCAAAATCGACATCTGTATTGCCTGTATCGACAATCATCATCATGTTGAAATAATCCTGCACAATTGTCTGTGAGATATCAAGAATATTGATCTTATGATCTGCTAAATATGTACAAACCTTAGCGATGATACCTACAGTATCTTTTCCGACAACGGTAATAATGGCTTTTTTCATTGGTTTTCTCCTTTACCTGTTGATTTCTACCAATATATGAGTATACCATAAATCCGCGCTTATCTCAATCATTTATACAAATTTGCAATCGCCCATTACCGCACATATTTGTTTCCCTGATTTTTTCCGTTTACCGTAACATCTCCCATGTCAGCCGATAAGTCAAAGGAGATCTTATCTAAATCCTCTGTGGTTGTAATTGTAACAGAACCCATGGAACAATCCGCTTCGATATCCTCAAAGGAACCATCAATATCAATACTTCCCATGTCGGCAGTGCAGACAACTCTTTCAAAAGAAGCCCCGGTCATTTCGATGCTGCCCATATCCGCCTCACAGCTTCCCTGTGAAAAAATAACATTATCAAGGGTAATGCTGCCCATATCGGCAGCAATATCAATCACCCCAAATTCAGAATTGGCTATTTCAATACTTCCCATATCGGCTTCAACTGTCAGATTTTTTACATAGACATCTGTTAATTCCGCACTTCCCATATCCATATCAAGATCAAGACTTTTCATTTCAGAATCTTTGGGAACTGTAATGATCATTTTATAATTATTATATAGATGACGTTTGAACTTCTGCTTTTGTGTAACGACAAGCCTTCCGTTTTCAACCTTAATGTCCGGTTCTGATTTTTTAGGATAATCATACTGAATCTGATAGCTGTCACCGGCAACGATCTCCAGATCGCCAACATCAATATCAAGCTCCATGCTGTCAAACGCCTCAGTATCAACAATCGTCATGGCATCGGTATGCGCATAATCATCTTCTGACCAAAACCATCCGGAAAATCCGGATGTCCAGTTAAAAATACCGATGACAATACATACGATCGTTACGATGGTCAATACAATCAAGTATATATTTTTCCATGTAGGTTTGTTATTCTGTTCCATAGTCTCTACTCCTTTACTGTCAGATTTGCTTTGACAACACCGCTGATAATTGCCGCAACCGGCCAGATAACCCATGTCAGGTGCCAGTCAAATGTGAGAAAGCTCCAGATCAGGTATACACTGGTAACGGTCGGCCAGTACAGGCTCATAATTGTCTCTACCGTAGGATTGATATATTTCTCTTTACCGGAAGCCCTTACATAATTTCCGCTTACCAGACGGATATCATTGATCTTTAATATCTGCTTATAAGCCTCCATTGTCATACTGCTGTATACGATCATCATGACACCAATTCCGACAATGATAAACAAAAAAACAGCTCCCATATTTTCAAACTGATCGATCCGTCCAAGTGCTGTCTCTTCAATAACCATAGACGGCAGCCAGCAAAGAACACAAAGTATAATTCCGATCGTCAGCCGGACTGCATAGTCTTTGCGAAAGCGTGACTGTTCATTTTGCATCACCTTGGCGGTATCAAAATCAATCATGTAATTGCCTTTTTTGATATAATCCCATTTACCTACCATAATTCCGGAATATACAAATAAGAAAACCGCTGCTGCAATAAAAAGCATCATTCCGGTCACCCCCAGTGCCTGTGACCAGTTGAAGGTTTCGCATAAAATCGGCCAGATCACAGAAAAGATACAGAGCATCACACCGATGGAGACAAAAAATCCCTGTCTGACAAGCTCATCCACATATTGTTTTGCCTCTTCAAACGAAAGCGGCTGCCGGTCATATATCCCCGCTTCCTGAGTCGTATCACCTCCTGTTGGCTGATAGGAAAATGCATTTTCCAATCCCAGCACACCGGAAAGCTCTTCTAAATTTCCAAACTCGGAAATAACGGTACCGACTGCCTCATTTTCATTTTTTCCTTCCGCGATCAGTTCCATATATTTATCTTCCATCATCTGCCAAAGCTCATCCTTGGCTCTTAAAACCTCCCTCGTATTTGGCATTTTTGCAAACATGCTTTCTAAGTAGGATTTTAACGTATTCATTTTTCCGCCCCTTTCTGAATAAAGTTTTCAACAACCTCTTTTGTCAAAAACCATTCCTCACATTTTTCTTCATAATATTGTCTGCCAAGCTCTGTAATCTGGTAATAAGTCCTCTTTTTGCCATTTCCATTTGCATCCGGCTGTGCAATAAATGATTGAATGTATCCGTTTTTCTCCATTCTGGAAAATGCCGAATACAGTGTCGTTTCTTTAATCAGATATTTCTGATCTGTCATCTGTCTGATCGTCTTGGAAATCTCATATCCATAGGATGGATTTTCCAGCAAAATATATAAAATCATCGTATCGTTGTATCCACGAATCACATCACTGCTTATCCCGGCCATTTTGTAATCTCCTTCCTGTAACTGCTCTGCCAATTACTACGTCTGTCGTTACTATGTCAGGCGTACTACGTCAATCGTAGTATGTCTGTCGTAGTAAATATAGCATCTATAAGCATTACTGTCAATATCTATTTTAATGATACCAGGGTCAAAAGGTCAAAAAGTCGTTCGTGCTTGCACGATAAGACTTTTGAACTTGGGACCCGCCAAACATGAGAAAGTAGCGATTTACGCAGTAAATCAGCGGATTTCGAATGTTTGAGAAT
>Ga0129312_1000212_pt1 | contig 59158 bp, 53 predicted proteins | sample O827metagenome_FD_94434 | JGI IMG/M metagenome (GOLD analysis project Ga0129312, IMG submission 94434) | Orangutan group fecal microbial communities from Wisconsin, USA - O827 metagenome | ecosystem: Host-associated > Mammals > Digestive system > Large intestine > Fecal | place: USA: Wisconsin... | reverse complement strand
GTATACATTTTTTCCAAGCTGGCTATCAAGGATAGCCGGCTTTAGAAATGAGGATAAAAATGGATAAGTTAATTGATCTGAATACTTATCCGGTCAGTAAAAATCTTAAAGCATTGCTGAAGGATAAGACAACAAAGAAAAATATAATATTTGCTACACCAGTATATAGCTCCAAAGGAAATCCTATCAAGGAAACGGAGCAAATGACGGAGGAAATCTTAAAAGGATTTGTACAATATGAGATACAACCGAGGGTGCTAAAGGACAGAGAACAACAGCAGGAGCGTACCAGAGCAAAAGCTGAGGTATTTACACCATCATGGATTTGCAACAAAATGAACAATCACTGCGATGAGGAGTGGTTTGGAAGAAAAAATGTATTTAATATTGAGCAGGATCAGAGTTGGCTGGTAAACACAGAAAAAGTGAAGTTTGACACAGAGGATGGATGGAAAAAATATGTCGATTCCAAAAGGCTTGAGATTACCTGCGGAGAAGCTCCCTACATCGTGTCGCGCTATGATGCAGCTACCGGAGAACTTCTTGAGATTAGGCAGCGGATAGGAATTTTAGACAGAAAACTGCGTGTGGTAAATGAAAATACAGACAGTGAAACTGAATGGTTCAGATGGGTGCTTCGAGCATATCAGAGTGTGTACGGATATGAATTTCAGGGAGATAGCCTTCTGATTGCAAGAATCAATTTGCTTATAACTTTTGTAGATTATATGCAGGACAGGTGGGGTAGAGTTCCAACAGATGCAGAATTGCGAAAGATTGTGAATGTTATTGTCTGGAATCTGTGGCAGATGGATGGGATATCCGGGATGATTCCCTTTGGAAAGCCCAAAGAGGAATATCATCAATTCAGTCTATTTGACTTTGTGGTAGCAGATGAGCCGAGAAAGCAGGATATAGAAGACCCGGAAGAAGTGTACTGCCGGATCTATGACTGGCGCAGCGATAAGTCGCTGACGTACAAAAGCATGAAGGAAGGTAGATGAGATGAAATTTGATTATGTAATTGGAAATCCACCGTATCAGGAAGAGGCTGAAAATGAGTCAACATCAAATGGACAAAAACCAAGGAAAAATATTTTTCAGCATTTTCAGATACAAGCAGATAAAATTGCTAAAGATAGCTCTGTTTTGATATATCCGGGTGGAAGATGGATGCATCAATCTGGGAAAGGATTGAAACAGTTTGGAAAAGAACTAATAAATGATTGCAGATTAGCATCCATTGAGTTTTATCCAGACGCTAAAGAAGTATTTGGAAATGCGGCTGATTTAGCAGATGGAGTAACAATAGTTACGAAAAGACAAGATAAGGCGACAGATGGATTTGATTATATATATTCGCAAAATGGACTAGAGAAGAAGGTACATGCAGACAATCCGGGAAGTGATTTAATGCCATTAAATCCAAATGATATTGAGATTAGCAGTAAAATAAGAAATTTTGTTATAAAAAATAATTACAAATTTTTGCATGATGCTATTTTGCCACGATCGTTATTTGCTATAGAAAGTGATTTCGTTGAAAAGAATCCAACAAAAGTAAGGGAATATATTGATGGAGAAGAAATAGATGTTAGAAAAGAAATAAAGTTATTTACTAATGATAAAGCAGGAAAAGCAGGCAGAGCAAAATGGTTTGTGGCAGATAGAAGTGTAATCAAACAGAATGCTGAATATATTGGTGAATTTCAGGTTGTGGTTTCTAGTGCGAATGCGGGCGGTCAAAAAAGAGACAACCAAATAGCCATAATTGATAATTATTCTGCATATGGAAGATCACGAGTGGCACTACGATCCTTTAAGACATTTGAAGAGGCTAAGAATTTTTATGAATATGCAAAAAGTTACGTGGTAAGATATGCATTTTTAATGACTGATGAAGCACTAACGTCACTTGGTTTGCTCGTTCCTGATATAGAAGATTATTCTTTGAATAATGGAATTATAGATTTTAACAGAAATATAGATGAACAGCTTTATAGTAAAATACAACTGAATGATAGTGATATAGCATATATAAAAAATGTTGTGGATAATCACAGATGAGGAGGAATAGCATGAATAAACCGAATATTCAAACAACCAAACAGGTAATTCCGATGCTTTATGGCTATTCCACTCCGGAAGTGGTTCGTCACAATGGCTGGACGAAGATAGGATACACAGAGCAGGATGTAGAAACCCGTATCAATCAGCAGACACATACTGCGGATATCAGGTGGCAGCTTGAATGGAAAGGAAATGCCACTTTTGATGATGGTTCAGGGGAGACATTCATAGATAAGGACTTTCATGCTTATTTACGAAAATCCGGTATAGAGCAGGAAAAAGGAAAAAATAATGAATGGTTCCATGTGGATGGCACCACATCAAAGCAAATGTTTCGTGATTTCAGGGAAGATCATGGCATTTTAAAAACGACAGATACCGTTATCCCGTACAAATTGCGTGAGGAGCAGCAGCGTGCGGTTGCAATGACGGTTGATTATCAGGCAGCTCATAAAGATGGGGAGTTCCTTTGGAATGCCAAGCCGAGATTTGGAAAGACATTATCGGTCTATGATTTTGTGCAGAAAACCGGTGCAGAAAAAGTACTGATTGTGACAAACCGACCAGCGATTGCAAATTCGTGGTTTTCAGATTATGCCAAATTTCTGGGTAGTGAATCAGGGTATCTTTTTGTGAGTGAAGTTGACGCACTAAAAGGGAAACGAGGTGTGTTGACAAGAGAAGAATATACACATTTTCTTTTAGGAAAAGACAGTGAAAATGTAAAATGTATTGAATTTGTATCCTTGCAGGATATGAAAGGTTCCATTTATTTTGGAGGTCAGTATGATAAATTAGGTGAGGTTGCAAATATGGAGTGGGACATCCTTGTCATCGACGAAGCGCATGAGGGTGTGGATACCTACAAAACAGATGTTGCATTTGATCGTATTAAGCGTAAATTTACGTTGCATTTGTCGGGAACACCGTTTAAAGCACTTGCCAATAATAAATTTGCTGATGATGCTATCTATAACTGGACTTATGCAGATGAACAGAAGAAAAAACGTGACTGGGATGTTTCAGCAGAGGAAGAAAATCCGTATACAACATTGCCACAGCTTAATCTCTATACTTATCAGATGTCAGAAATTATCAGGGATGAGCTGCGGCAGGGCATAGAAATTGACGGCGAGACAGAAGAATATGCATTTGATCTGAATGAGTTTTTCGCGGTTACCAATGGTAAGTTCAACCATGAATCTTCCGTTGATAAATTTCTCGATGCCATGACAAGACAGACAAAATTCCCATTTTCTACGGAAGAATTGCGAGATGAATTAAAGCATACCTTCTGGCTGCTCGATAGGGTAGACAGTGCAAAGGCACTGGCAAAAAAATTAAGGGAACATCCAATATTCCAGGAATATGAAGTTGTTCTTGCTGCTGGCGACGGCAAACTGGACGATAATGATGAAACCATGAAATCTTATGATAAAGTGGTTGCGGCTATTGCACAGCATGAAAAGACCATTACTTTGTCGGTAGGACAGCTTACGACAGGAATTACAATTCCAGAATGGACAGCAGTGCTGATGCTTAGTAATATGCGATCCCCGGCACTTTATATGCAGGCAGCATTCCGGGCACAAAATCCTTGCCTGTTTAAAGTTGGGACATCTTTCAAGAGAAAAGAAAATGCTTATGTATTTGACTTTGATCCGGCAAGAACACTTACAATATTTGAGCAGTTTGCCAATAATCTGAATCCTAATACTGCCAAAGGTGGAGGTACCGCAGAGGAACGCAAGGAAAATGTGAAAGAACTGTTAAATTTCTTCCCGGTAATCGGCGAGGATGAACAGGGAGAATTGGTAGAACTGGATGCAGAAAAGGTACTGACGATTCCAAGAAAAATCCGCTCTGTTGAAGTTGTGAAGCGTGGGTTTATGAGCAATTTCCTGTTTCAGAATATCAGTAACATCTTTGGGGCACCGAAGGAAGTCATTGATATTATCACAAAGTTTGAACCAATAGAAGAACCAAAGAGCAAGGTAAATCTGACGGAGGAAGTACAGAAAGATCTATCGCTGGATGAAAATGGGGAAGTGGCTCTTAGTGATGAATTTGTGATTGGAAGAACGCAGGATGTTTTTGGCGATAAAATTTATGATGTGACATCTCAGGTACAGGAAACAATGACGCAGATGGAGCAGGCACCGGACAAGGCGCAGAAAGCCATCGACAAACTGAAAGAAGCGGTAAAACAGAGTGCAGTCAAGGCTGTTGTGGATACTGCGCAGTCTACCTATGGCTCTGATATGAAAGCAGCAGATAAAAGACAGATTGAATCAAAATTGAACCATGAAGCCGATCGGATGATTGATAAGTTGCATACCAATTATGAGATTGAGCGAAATGTTATAGAAAATCAACGTGTTGCTGAACAGCAGGCAAGATATGAAACCGGTAAAACCTCAGAGCAGATTGATAAAGAATTTGAGCAGAAGCAGAAAGCGGCTATGGAGAAATTCAATGAGGAACTGACAATTGCTATTTCTGATTTTGCAAAAGAATCCACAAAAGAGACAGTCAAGACCGTAGAAACAAAGAAAAAGGAGCGTGAAAAGGAAACCATCGAGGATGGTGTCAGAGATCATCTGCGTGGTTTTTCAAGGACAATCCCGTCATTCCTTATGGCATACGGAGATAATACGGTAACACTTGCGACTTTTGATACGATTATTCCAGATAAAGTGTTTCTTGAAGTGACAAGCATCACACTGGATCAGTTCAAATTTCTGCGTGATGGTGGCGATTATGTAGAGGAAGAAACCGGACAGACCAAGCACTTTGTTGGACAGCTATTTGATTCGGTGGTATTTGATGATTCGGTTAAGGAATTCCTGACACTGAAAAAGAAGTTGGCAGATTATTTTGATGAAAAGAGTGTGGAAGATATATTTGATTATATTCCACCACAGAAAACTAATCAGATATTTACACCAAAGACAATGGTTAAGAAAATGGTGGACATGCTGGAACAGGAGAATCCTGGTTGTTTTGATATGCCGGATAAGACTTTCATTGATTTGTATATGAAATCCGGTTTGTATATTACAGAGATTGTGAAGCGGTTGTATCAGAGCGATGAGATGAAAAAACAATTCCCAGACAATAAGGAACGCTTGAAGCATATCTTTGAAAAGCAGGTGTACGGACTTGCACCAACAGAAATCATATATAAGATAGCAACAAGTTACATATTGGGATTTGATGAGGATACGAAAGACATCAAGCATAATTTCAGACAGTTAGATGCTTTGCCTTATGCAAAGGATGGAACGCTGGAGCAAGTGTTAGATGAGTTATATCCTGAGTCGGAGTAGATGAGAGGATGCACCCGGAAACGGGTGCATTTTTGAATTTAAAAATTATATAAATTGATTTAATTTGAACAAAGTTTTATTAAGGTTGAAGAGCTTGGAAGTAAATTGTCGTAGCAATTGTATTTTGCGTGCGAACATGCTATGATATAAACAACATTGTTTATCAGGTTGTTTTCAATCAGGAGGAACTGGAATGGCGACAGTAAATGATCTTTTATTTATAGCTATAAATGAAACAAAAAAATTGAATGCGAATGAGATTTTTCTTGTAAGAGATCTGTTCAAGGGATATGAGTGGAACAGAATATCTCGAAGCGATAGATTATTATTGGGAACATTATTTTTAAATTATGTTCATTCATCGGAAACTCAGTTGGAACCAATTGAGAAAACTTCTTCCGGACAGCAAAAATATAAGGTTCGTAGTAATTGATATATTTATGCCATTAAAAGGACATATAATATCTAAAATGGAGGGAAAAACATGAAGGCTGAATTATATAAACGATTATTTCGAGCAATATTTTCTGAAGATATAGTATCACTTAAAAAGTTGGCGAGTATAATCATTCAAGAAGAACGTAAGTTAGGACATAATGTATTAGCAGATTCTTTAGAAAAAATCTCAATTACTGAAAAACCGAAATTTACTTTTTTTGATGGAAGGAAAAATGAAACTGGATTATCTTCTTTACCCAAAAGTAAACGTACAAATTCACAACTAGTGTCTTATATTCCGAGAGAACAGTTAAAGCATCATATGATTTTACCAAATGAGGTTGAAGAGCGATTACTTTCAATCGAGCAGGAGTATGTAGCACGTGAGCGACTAAAAAAATATAATTTAGTACCTAAACAAAAAATTCTTCTATACGGACCGCCAGGATGCGGAAAAACATTAAGCGCCGAGCGAATAGCATGGAATCTTGGATTGCCATTATTAAAGGTTCGCTTTGATACCTTATTGTCTTCTTATTTTGGAGAATCTGCTTCAAATCTCCGAATGGTATTTGATTATTGTAAAAATGAACCGGTTGTTCTCCTTCTTGATGAGTGTGATTTTATTGCAAAATCTCGTACTACCACACAGGATGTTGGAGAGGTGCCTCGTATTGTTAATATGCTTTTAACGTTGCTTGATGAGTATGATGCGCCTGGCCTAGTGTTAGCAACAACGAATTTGAAAGTTTCATTGGATGAGGCACTTTTTCGAAGGTTTGATGACGTAATAGAAATGCCTATACCTGGAAAAGAAGAACGCATACGCTTACTGGAAATGACTTTATCAGCAATTCCTGTTTCTCCAGATGTTGATATGAAAAAAATTGCAGATCAATTAGACGGATATTCGGCTGCGAATATTGTTTTGATTGCACAACGAGCTGCAAAGATAAGTATTCTTTCTGGAAACAAAAAAGTTTGCAATGAACATTTTAGGAAGTCATTGGAAGAAAGCTGTAAATTTTAATTGAAGGAGGCACGTTAATGGCAGGAAATAATAACTTTACACATTTACCACTTCCATTCATTTTCCGAGGAAAGCCAAAATTAAGAGGTGGTAAGTTACCTTCAGAACAAACAATAAAAAATCGGACAAATCGTGTTGCTCATGGTGGTTATGTAAAACGACGAGCAGCTGAACTGTCTCATTTTTGGAAAGAAAGGCGAACAGAAAGAATAGATCAAGAACTACCTCTAATAGAGACTGGTATTCCAATACTATTGGAAATTGATCCGAGTGCTGATATTGATTTTTTACGAGGATTAGGTTTTGAGATTGTTTGTGAGCTTGCTGAAGGATATATTATTGTTGCAACAGAAGACGTTGACTTTTCAGTGCTAAATGAGAAAACTGATGCGTTTATTGCAAATGTAACTGCAAAATGTAATTCACCAGCAAAAGTATATGCCCTTTGCGAAGATGAAGATAGATTAAAGAGTGTATTGTCAGAAGAATTATATGAACAGTGGTCTACAATTCTGCCTGACAATATATACATAATCGATATTGGAGTAAGCTGTTGTGGAAATATTGAACTTCCTAAGCGACCACAAAGAAATGACCATGAATCAGATGAGCATTATTTAATTCGCGAGCAAAGGTGGATAGAAAAATTTAATACAGCTTATATGGCTTGGGATGAGCTAAAAATGCAACGAGAGGAAATAATAGAAAATTTTGTTTATGCCTATAATGGGGAAATTGTGGAATTGACTGATGGGGTTCCAGGAATAACTGATTTGCCAGATAGTTTTTCAGTTCGCTTAAAAATTTCTGGTAAATGCTTATTCGATTTAGTACTAAATTTTGCATATATATTTGAGGTTTCTGAAGGCGAAAAAATAGAAATGGGAAAAGCTCCAGAAAATAATTATAGTTTCGGCGAAGATGTACAAATAGACGAACCTTTAGAATCAGCGCCGATTGTATGTATAATGGATAGTGGAATCCAAGAAGCCCATAAATATTTAGCACCTTCGATTATAAATACTGATTCAATAAGTCTTTTGTCAGATGATTTGAGTACAAATGATGAGACTACAGGCGGAGGACATGGTACGCGAGTAGCGGGGGCTGTTTTGTATCCCAAAGAGATTCCTACAGTTGGAAATTACCAATTACCTTGTTGGATTCGTAATATGAGAATTCTGGACAGAGACAATTGCTTGCCCGAAGAGGTATATCCGCCTCGGACAATTGCAATTGCAGTTCAGAAGTATAACAAAGATGCTTTGATTCCGACAAAAATATTTAATCATTCTGTTGGTAGCCATAAAGCTTGTGAAATGAAACACATGACACCCTGGGCGGCTGAAATTGATTATCAATCATACAATAATGATGTCTTATTTATACAGGCTGGCGGAAATATTTCTGCTGATGTTATATCAGCCTATTGGCAAGCTGGATATCCATATCCTTTATATTTTGACAGAGAGTTATGTAGAATATCAAATCCAGCCCAAAGTTTGCAGGCTATTACAGTAGGATCGGTTTCTTCAACTGATTTTGAAACGGATGATGTGATTGCGTTAGGTAAGAAAATGGAGATATCTTCTTTTTCTCGTTCGGGACCTGGCATTTGGGATGTTTTAAAACCAGAAGTTGTTGAGTACGGTGGCACACATTTATATAACAAAGGAAGCATGCCCCCTCAACTTACTACACCACCTGAGGTATGCCCTGAATTAATTCGCAAATCTCCGGAAGGCCCAGCCTTCGCCAAAGATGAGGTCGGTACATCTTTTTCGGCTCCGAAAGTAACTTTTATTGCATCACAAATCCAAAAAGTTTTGCCAGAATCACCAGCTTTACTTTATAGAGCATTGATAGCTCAATCTGCCCGTTGGCCTAAAAGTATTAACGAAATAGATAAGGATGAGTGTGTCTCAACTTTAAGACATATTGGATATGGCATACCTGATGTTGAACGTGCTACTCATAATGATGAATATAGGATTACATTAGTAACACCGGAACTTATGGAACTCGGAGATGACGAAGCGCATATTTTTCAGATTCCAATACCTGAGGAATTATCATCTATTGGTGAGGATTATGATATTTTGGTTGAAATTACTTTATCGTATGCAGCAAATCCTCGTCGAACACGTCGCTATGTGAAAGGGTATTTGTCAACGTGGCTAGATTGGTGCTGTAGCAGAATGGGCGAAAATGCAGAGACATTTGCAAGACGTATTTTTGAGACTGGTGCGGTAATTGAAGATGACGGAGATTTTAGTTGGGTGTTAGGTGAGGCCACTAATAGAGGTGCAGCAGAAGGATATTCAAGGAAAAATGGTACATTACAAAAAGATTGGTGTATTATAAAATCTAATCAATTAAGTGATGCTTTCTGTGTTGCAGTGCGTGGACACAAAGGTTGGGGCGGATTATTTAAAGCAAAGTATTCGTTAGCGGTTAGTTTTGAGGCTATTAATCAAGATGTAGCAGTTTATGAACCGATTAGAGCGGAAATTGAGTCCTTTATTGAAAATCACGAAATTGAGGTTGAAATGAATAGTAGATAGTTGTTAAGTGGGGAGTTTTGTTTGGGTACAATTTGGGTACAGTAGTTTTAAAACCACATTAACAAGATACAAAACCATATCAAAATGGTACGGTTTGCAATGAAATAACATCAGATTAAGATGAAACATTAAACTCGAAAAAGAGTTTGAATAACGGACTAAAATGCCGAAAGCCTGTATTTATGCGGGTTTCCGGCATTTGTTTTATCAAATGGCTCTGGTTTGGCTCTATTTGTGGGGAGAGTAATGTAAAAGAGTTATACATATTTTGACTAAAGAAGGAAGATGACATGGATAGTTCTGTGGATAGGAAAAATGCAATTAGATTATATTTAACTGGAACCATAGGGCAAATAACGGTAATGGCAGTTATTGAAAAGTTTGGATATCCTGTCTGATTCACAGGATAGGCGGTGTCCTTAAGGACATTCATTAACCTAAACTCGGAGTATCTACCTTTGGAGTGGGTGCTTTCTGTTTAATTAGATATTATTATCTTATGTCTGATAATTCAAGAGGTTTCACTAATTTGGAAAAATTTAGAAATATTAAAGACTTACAGGAGGAAGCAGATTATTTTTTGAAAAACTGTTATAATGTAAATATAAACTTATGAAAATCGATAGGAGGTGCATAGTGTGATGGAAGAACATGTAGTATTAAGTGAACGACCGGAAGATCAGCTTAAAGCTGTGGAGTGGGCACGTGAACAAAAGAAGAAAATTCTTGATGATAAGAGTAGACGTATTGCGGATGCACTCATGGAGAAAATGCCACCCTTGATTATGAAAAATGGTGTCACAAAGTCTCATAAAATTTGACACTTGATGAGACTGAAGAAAAGTCCGAAAATCTCGATTAGATGATGCTTGTGAGAAAGATGGGAAAAGAATCTGATGAGAAATCAGCAGAAAATCATCATAATCAGCAGAAAAGTCAGTAGATTCAAAAAACATGGAAAGAATGAGATTACCAGAAAGGCATCAGCAGATTTTAGACATTATGGATGCTGGGGTTGAATATAGCACAGAATAGATGAAAGAACTTGTGTATTAATATTTTAAATTTGTTTTAGATATAATATACGATTAAGTTATAGGCTACTGTGCAAGCAGTGCGTAAGAATAATATGTGGACGAGAATGGTGTGAAAAATATGGGATTACGGTGGAAACTTAAAATCACGTTGGAGGATACGATATGTTATTGAGAGAGCATTTAGAAGAATATACAAAAGAACAACTGCTGGATCAAGCAAGAAGCTTTGAATTAAGGAAATGTTCAGGACTTCGTAAAGCTGCTCTCATAGAGCGGATTCTTGAGCGTTTCTGTGCAGAGGATATGCTTAGAAGCAGACTGGCATGTTTGACAAAGGAGCAAATGATTCTTTTCCGTAAAGCATGTGACGCACCGCAGAATATTTCTATCAATGAAGTAATGGATAGTATGCAGTTGCATATGTACTGGCTAGGTTCTTTTGAGGAGCTGTCAGACAGATTCTGTGTGTTTGAAGAGGTATCTGCTGTTTTCAAGAAGATTGATGATGAAGCTTTTGAATCAGATCAATGCAAAAAAGGATGGATGATGAAATGCGTGCATTTCTTCATAAACTATTATGGAATTGCGCCGGTGGAAGTTATCTATGAGTTATACAAATTAAAGGTTAAGGACACCATAGATGAAATGATAGCTATGCTATGGGGAATGCCGGTAGATATTGTGGAATCGTGCATCTTCCCAATGAAAAGCTTGGGGTTACAGGACTGGCCAAAGGATGATCCAATTTATTCTGCAAAAGGATTGTTTATACATATACCGATACTTGAGAATGATGAAATTGGATATCTTTTGGATAGCCAAATGGATAAAGAGTTTTATATACCATCGGTACAACAGATTGAAGAAATATGCAGAATCGGCTATGAAGAAAGCTCATTGGCATATAAAAAATTACAAACATTTTTTATAAAGAAATTAGATTTGCCATATGAGCAGGCTGTTTCGTGGTGTCTGCAAGTATGGGCAAATTGCTATGAGGGGGAATCTCCGGCAGATGTGTTTAGTAAAATGACAGAAGCTGATGTGGTGTTTAAGAACGAAAAACAAATGGATGAGTTCTTGGGATTGCTTGTGGATGCCCACAATAACACAAGACTGAAAGAAAACAGGGGGCATAAGCCTGAAGAACTGATAAGAAGAGAATTTATTGGTGGGATGCCAACAATTGTGCCGGGAAGCTCTCGTGCAGCTGCGATGTTAAGAGATGCGGCACCACAGTTAAAAGAGATGGGGATACCTATTGATTTAGAAGGGAATGCGGATACTATTGCGACATCGCTGTATCCAAATGGCTTGAGTGGAAAGGCAGTAAGTGTGGAAAAGAAAATATATCCTAACGATCCGTGCCCGTGCGGTTCTGGAAAGAAGTATAAAAAATGTTGCGGTAGAAAGTAAAAGTCCTTGCTATAAAAAATAATCATGGTAAACAGACGAAAAGATGCTGTTTCTGAAAGCAAAACACTTACTCATGGGGTAAAAGACCTTGTCATCAGATATGCTTATATTATAATATGCATCTGGTGGATGATAATATTCCATTAGAGGGCGTGTTTCATGGATATGATGAGCTGGATAATGAAAGAATTGATTTGGATTTCTGTTGGGTTTCACTAGAGGATTTAAAGAAGGATATGGATAATATAAAGATTTATATGTCATTTGTGTATTAAATGGAATTGATCCACTGGTAGAATGTTCAAGATCAGGAAGAGGTGCACATATATGGTTAGGTATATATTCTTCTGGTAAGATAAATTGTGTTAAAACAGAAGCAAAAGATGGAAAAGAGGGGAAAATTTCATGGGAATTTTATTATGTGGCCTTAATGGGGCTGGGAAAAGTACGATTGGGAGAATTTTGGCGGAACGCATGTCCTGGCAGTTCATTGATAATGAGGACTTATATTTTCCTAAAGAGGATGCCTCCTATCTGTTTTCAAATCCGAGGAGCAAAGAGGAAGTCATACATCTTCTGGAGGAAAAGATCGAGGAAGACGACCGGTTTGTTTTTGCAGCGGTAAAAGGCGATTACGGAGAAAAGCTGCTCACAAAATTGGATTATGTCGTTTTGATTGAAGTACCCAAAGAGACAAGAATGGAGCGGGTAAAAATGCGCTCTGTCCGGAAATTCGGGGACAGAATACAGGAGCATGGAGACCTTGCCGATAAAGAGAATTCATGGTTTTCGGTAGTGAACAGCAGACCTGAAAATTTTGTCACCGAGTGGCTGGAACGTGTACCGTGCTCGGTGATCCGCATTGATGGGACGGCTCCGGTTGAGGAGAATGTCAACTATCTTTTGGAAAAATTGTTGACTTAGGAAAGAATTAATATTAGACTAATAAAAAATATAGGAGAACATACACATGAATCAGAACTTATATTCAAGATGTTATATGTACATGTATTACGGACGTACACGGCTATAAACCTTGCAAGGTTAGTGCATTAGGTTATAGCTTGTAGGTCTTTTAGTCTAGTGCATAAAACCAGAATATAAGAGAAGATTTTACATACATTGCATCTTATTAAATTGGAGATATCGCACTGGACATTGAATGTTTGGTGCGATTTTTTTATGTTGCCATGCATATGAGAAAATGATTCAGTGGATGATTTTTGAGTTTACAAGAAAGAGGTGCAGGAAATGAATGATTTAATTGAACTGAAACTGATAACAAGAGAAGATGCAGAATGTTTGTATAAGCTGCAGATAGAAGCGTTTATGCCCTTATATGAAAAATATCAGGATGATGCTACAAGTCCGGCGAAAGAAAGTCTTGAAACATTAACGAAGAAGATAGTTGAGGACAACTCAGATTTCTATTTCATTTTGTTTAATGGTGAGAAGGCTGGAGCTGTAAGAGTTAAATGGCATAATGGGGGAAAGGTATATGAGAATGTAAATTGGATATCTCCTATTTTTATAGTTCCACGCTTTCAAAATAAGGGAATTGCCAGCAATGTGATTAAGCAATTATTTACTATCTATCCCAATATTATCGAATGGAGATTGGATACGATCAAGCAGGAAGAGAAAAATTGTTATCTGTATGAAAAATGTGGATTTGTTCGAACTGGAGATGAAACAGTTGTAAATGAAAATATGACATTGGTTGATTATGTGAAGAGTTGCATTGAGGTGAGGCGGTTTAAAAAAGAAGATGCGCAAGAGGTCAGAAATCTTGTTGTTAGAAATTTTCTTGAAGTGAACAGTAAAGATTATGGTCTTGCAGCAATGGAAAAGCTGGCAGAGACTTACGATGATGCAAAGATTCTGAACTTAGCAAGTTATGCGCATACGTATGTATTTAAATGGAATGGAAAAATTGTTGGGACAGGTTCTATTTCAAGCTTCTGGGGAAGTCTGACGGAAAGTATTTTGCTGACTATTTTTGTTATGCCCGAATTTCATGGGAAAGGAATTGGAACAAAAATTATAAATACTCTGGAACAGGATGAATTTTATGTGAGGGCAAGCCGTGTGGAAATACCTGCATCGATCACAGCAGTGGAATTTTACAGAAAGTTTGGGTATGATTACAAGAATGGAAAAAAGGAGCTTGATGAGGAACATCACTATCGGTTGGAAAAGATTGTGAAAGCAGAAAAATATGAGTATAATAAAGTTGATCATAAGAAGGATATAGGATAGAGATAAAGGAGCGCTGTTATGATTCATTTCGGATTTTCTTATGTGGGACTTATATTCCTGCTTATGCTTTTGGTGCCGAATATAATCTGGACGAAGCATAAACCGGAGAATTATGAGAGTTATGTTAAAAATGAGAATAAAATCTTATGTCTGCTGGAACGGATTGGTGAGGTACTGGTCTGTGTCAGTGCATTGATTTTTGCGGATTTTAATCTACGAAAGCCTAATGCATGGATCATATGGCTCGTGCTGGCAGTTGTGGCAATGCTTTTGTATGAAGGGTATTGGATCCGATATTTTCATAGTGAGCAGAAGATGACCGACTTTTATTCTTCCTTTGCAGGAGTCCCTGTGGCGGGAGCGAGCCTGCCGGTGATTGCTTTTTTCTTATTGGGAATCTATGGAGCGAATATTTTTCTGCTTCTTGCAGCAATCATTCTGGGAATCGGTCATATTGGAATTCATCTGAAACATCGGAATGAAGTGACAGGCGCCGATAGGCGGAAAGGAATTGTCGTTCGGGTGTTACAGATTATTCTGGCAGTTGCTTTGGGAGTGATCTTTGGTGCAATGACATTCGTGATTGGAATTAGAAACGTTCACGCAATTAAGGGCAGTGTACATAGTGCGGATGGAATCGAGGAAGAGGGATATCTTGATTTGTGCGGGCAGGAACAGTACTATCTGATGCGCGGAGAAGACAGGAATAATCCGGTAATCATCTGGATTCATGGTGGTCCTGCAAGCCCGGATACGATGGAAACCTATGCGTTTTCCAATTATCTGAAGGAAGATTATACAGTAGTTGCATGGAATCAGCGTGGCTGTGGACGCACCTATTACCGGAACAAAGATATGGATCCTGATAATGAAACAGCGACTTTTGCACAGGCACAGGCGGATCTTGATGCATTGGTCGATGCGGTGTGCGAGAGATTCCATCAGGAGAAAGTAATACTTGTCGGACATTCTTATGGAACGATGGTGGGAAGCAAATATGCAATTGACCATCCGAATAAAGTGGCAGCCTATATTGGCGTTGGACAAATGGGTGCCGGTGGCAGTGATATTTATGCGTATGAGGATGCTCTTTCTCTTGCAGCAGAACGGGGCGATGATACAGAAGCTATGGTAGCAGCGTTTGAAAAGTATCAGGAAGAGCAGAATCTTGAAAACATGCTGGCATTAAGAAGTTATGTATCACCTTACCATACGCCGGATAAGGAAAGCAACTATATCTGGACGGCACTTACTTCTCCATTTCTGGGAGTGGATGATGTGCGGTGGTTTGGAAAACAGTTGGGAAGTCTTTCAGATTTTATCAGCTTGAATAAGCAGCTTTTTGATTATATCAGTGAAGAGGATGTGTATGCTTACGGAACAGAATTTCAGGTTCCGGTTGGTTTCATTTCCGGGTCATGTGACTGGGTTACGCCGGTGAAATATACGGAGGATTATTATAACGCCATTACAGCACCACGGAAGGAAATGCAGTTGATCGAAGGCTGGGGACATACTGTTCCACAGGAAAATCCGGAAGAGTTTGCGGATACGTTGAAGAAGATGTTGGAAGATCTTATGGGAGAAACGAATTAATATAAGAAGGAGGGTTACCAAATGCAAATTTATGTCAATGCAAAAGCCAGATGTGATGGCGATGGATCAAAGGAGCGGCCGTTTAAGAGAATCAACGATGCGGCGAAGATTGCGATGCCGGGGGATGAAGTGCTGGTTATGCCCGGCGTTTACCGGGAGTATGTGAATCCCATCCATAGCGGAACGGCAGAAAACAGGATCGTATATCGGTCCGTGGAGCCGCTTGGAGCAATTATCAGTGGTGCGGAAGAAGTGAAGAACTGGAAGCATTTCTGCCAGGATATATGGGTTACGCACATTCCGAACGGAGTATTCAATGACTACAATCCTTACAATACGCCGGTTTATGGGGACTGGTATTTTGCGAAGGACGAGCGTCACACAGGATGCGTCTATCTGAATGACAAAGCGATGTATGAGGCGCTGACTCTGACAGAGTGCGATCATGCTCCGGTTTATGAACCATCCTGGGAGCACGAGTGGACCAGATACAAGTGGTATGCGGAGTGCGAGCGTGATGAAACTGTTATTTATGCGAACTTCCAGGGAAAGGATCCACGTGAGGAAAAGGTTGAGATCAATGTCCGCAGGGAGTGCTTTATGCCCAGTGAAGAGCACGTGGATTTCATCACCCTGTCCGGCTTTTATATTGAAAAAGCAGCTACGACCTGGGCACCGCCGGCAGCTTATCAGGATGGTATGGTTGGTCCGCACTGGGCCTATGGATGGATCATTGAGGACTGTGAAATCGTCAACAGCAAATGCTGCGGAATTTCTCTTGGCAAATATTATGATGCAGAAAATGATCATTACTTTACCCGTAAGCATGTAAAAAGCCCGACCCAGATGGAACGTGACGCGGTATGCCGTGGACAGTATCATGGGTGGTTAAAGGAAAAGATCGGTTCCCATATCATTCGTAGATGTAACATTCATGACTGTCAGCAGACCGGTATTGTGGGAAGAATGGGATGTGTTTTTTCGACCATTGAGGACAACCATATCCATCACATCAATAACATGATGGAGCTTGGTGGCGCCGAGATTTCAGCGATTAAGCTGCATGCGGCAATTGATGTTGTGATTCGCAGAAATCATATTCATCACAGTACGATGGGAATCTGGCTGGACTGGGAAGCACAGGGAGCGCGGGTTTCCCAGAATCTGCTCCATGACAATGATGTTCCGGAAGGCTCGACAAAGCTGGAAGGCGGCATGGAAAGTCAGGACATTTTCGTGGAAGTCGGTCATGGGCCTACCTTAATCGATAACAATATTATGCTGTCACGCTATGGACTTCGTATAGCAACCGAAGGTGTTGCCATGGTACATAACCTGATTCTTGGAGCGTTCACCATGGTCGGTTCTGGTGTGGATAACTGGGTAGACGGAAGAGAACAGCGCAGATATACGCCTTATCATATCCGCCACAGGACAGAGGTTGCAGGCATGATGACGATTCTGCACGGGGACAATCGTTTTTATAACAACATTTTTGTACAGGGACATCCCATTACGAATGAGGAGCCGAAGGAATCTCCGTTCCATCAGCAGGTTGGTACGCATGTATGGGACGAATATCCGACTTATAAAGAATGGATTGCGAAATTTGACATGGAAGAAGAAAGGCCGGATATGGGCAAGCTCGAACCGGCGCACTTCAGCCATCTTCCGGTCTGGGCAGACGGCAATGTTTATCTTGCCGGGGCAAAGGCATGGAAGAAGGAAAAGCATAATCTGGTGAAAGATGATGCGGATGTTCAGATCGAACTGGTGGAAGAGGATGGACAGTACAGGCTATCCACCAATCTGTACGATTATCTGGACGGATTTACCACAGGAATTATCAATAGCGATGTCCTGGGCAAGGCATTTGAACCGGAACAGCGGTTTGAGGAACGGGATGGATCCGATATTGTATTCCAAAGTGATTACCTGGGTAATCATCGTGGCGTTTCTACGATTCCGGGACCTTTTGCAGATGTGAAGGAACTGGATGAAGTGATCTGGATTGATTAATGTGTATACCGCATCGGATATTTTCATCCGGTGTGGTATTTGCTATAATGTAATGAGAAAAAGTCACAATGAAGGACTATTTGAGAAGGAGACAAGAATATTATGGATTTTTTCAGTTCGCAGAAAATAACGAATCATATTACAAGGATTTACCTTCCGGGGGATGTTCAGGCATATCTTGTGGAGGGAATGGACAAGTCGGTTCTTATTGACACCGGCTGTGGTATAGGTGACCTCAAAGCCTATGTAGCAACACTTACCGGCAAGCCGATTACGGTTCTGCTTACACACGGACATCTCGACCATGCACCCGGAGCCGCACAGTTTGACACGGTATACATGAATTTGGCAGATTGTGGGATTTATGCAGCTCATGATCTGATCCAGCAAAGAATCGATTATGTAGAAAACACTTCTTTTGCCGGAAAATATAAAAGAGAAGATCTGCTTCCGGAGCGTAGCGCAGATGCATTTCTGGATCTGCAGGATGGCATGCGTTTTGATCTTGGAGGACTTCATATTACAGCATATGCCTGTCCGGGGCATACACCTGGCTCCATGGCATTTTTAATGGAAGAGGACAGAATGCTTCTGCTGGGAGATTCCTGCAATCCGTTTACATTTTTATTTGATATTACATGTCTTGGGGTTTCCTCATATGAGAATAGCCTGAAAAGCTTGTTGGAAAAGGTGGAAGGGAGCTATGATGATGTGCTTTTATCCCATGGAGCAGGCGGCATACCGTCTACCAATATGATTCAGGATAATATTGCAGTCTGCGAAGCAATTAAAGAGGGGAAAACAGATAATATCCCTTATGAGTTTATGGGAAGGAAGGCTTTTCTTGCTTTTAAACAAGGTGCCCAGAATGAATATGGACAGATCAGGGGAAATATCGTTTACAATCCGGATCGTATTAATGAATAATCATTCTGAAACAGGAGATAAAAGCCGTGGGAGAAATGCTTACGCTCCAGGTCACCATCTTTTCGGTGATGGCAATAGGATTTTTGCTAAAGAAAATTAAACTGATTTCAGCCAGGGGACAAAAGGAGATTACCGATCTGGTCATTAACCTGATTCTCCCGGCGAACATCATTACCAGTTTTATGACAGAAATCAGCACGGACACCATTTCTGACTGTGCGTGGATTGCGGTGATTTCTATTGGCATACAGCTTATAGCACTGTTTTATGGGAATCTTTTTTTCCATAAAGAAAAAGAGAACCGGCTGAAATGTCTGAAATATGCTATTATCTGCTCCAATGCCGGATTTCTTGGGAATCCGATTGCGGAGGGAGTATTCGGCCCGGTCGGTCTGATGCTTGCCAGCGTGTATCTGATTCCGCAGCGTATCATGATGTGGTCCGAAGGAATTGCTATTTTCTCCGGAGTATCCGATAAGAAGGCAACCCTGAAAAAGGTAGTGACGCATCCATGTGTACTGGCCTGTTTTATTGGTTTTATCCTGATGGTTGGACAGATTAAATTACCGGCTGTGATTCTGACTCCGGTTCAGACGCTCGGCAGATGCAACACAGCACTTTCCATGATGGTAATTGGCATGATTCTCGCCGATATTGATGTAAAAACAATCCTCGACAAAACCGTGATCCGCTATACGATCCACCGTCTCGTCATCATTCCAGTCATGGTATACCTGGTATGTCGGCTTCTTCCTGTCAGCAGACTGGTCTGTGGAGTCAGCGTGCTTCTTGCAGCAATGCCTGCCGGTGCAACGACCAGTATGCTCGCTGCCAAGTATGACCGTGATCCGGAATTTGCAACAAAGCTTGTGGTATTTTCAACCCTGTGCTCTATTCCGGCAATTATGATCTGGAGCAGTGTGCTGGTGTAATGAGTGGTAAGTACAATTATCAATGCAGATCCTGTCAGCAAAGGTGATTTTAAATGGATTTTACAGCATAATTTCGTGCACTGAAAAGCTACAAAAAAAGAAAAGAATAAAAATAGCTCGGAATAGTTAAAGAATGAATCAGGACCGTCTGATGCAGGAGACTGTGGAGGACGGTTCTTTTTCTGTTTTCAAGGTGCTGATTTCGAAGTTCATATTGCAAAAATAATTCAAGCAGAGGCTGCTTTTGCAGAACGGAAGTTAAATTTGCTATTTACTGCTATTTACCGTTGAAAATGCCGATTTGCGAAAACGGGGCAAAATCGACATATAAAAATGCAAAAAACGGGGCAAAACAAAATTGTTTATGGATGGAAACAATGAAGGGGATAGAATGTACAATGGCAATATTCAAATTGAAGATGTCACATTATGTCGAAAAAGAATGTCGAAAAAGAATAGAATATTGTTATTGAGTATTGACGAAAAAAGAGAGATAATTGATATGTAAATGCAAATTTATTGTAGCAAAAGCAGAAAGAGGGAAAGATTATGGGAAATTATCTGGAAGAACAACAAAGAAACCGGAGAGAAGCAGCAGAACATATTAGTAAATGGATGGATTGTTTTATGAAGGCAGATGAGAAAAATAAAGATATGTTGGGCAGGGACTTAATGGAAATTATAATGGCAAAATCTAAGATGAATCCATATGTGAATAGACAGATTAGCCAAGCTTTAGAAATGGTTAATTTATTGCGGCAATCTTAAGAAGAGCATTGAAGAAAATATGTAAATTATTACTTTGCAATTTCGTAAAAGCCATGAAATGGATAGAGCAATATGTGTGTGGTGTAGTATTGTAATAACATCAAATTGCTGAATGGATAGTGGCATAGAAGGGTGTATGTCTGCAAATGAAGAAATATATTTGGGAAAAGGAAGCAAAAATTGATTGTATTAGGGATAGGTAACCATTATACTACAACAATCATCTATGATCGCCAAGAGGATTAGCTTAATAACGGAATCAAAGTAATTGATTGGGTAATAAGCAAGGAAAGAGTAAAGTGCGAAAAGATGAAAATTAAACAGAAAGTGACAAAAAACGGTATAAAGTTGACAAGAGAGTTTTAATATAAAAAAATAATGATAAAATGAAATATAAATTTAAAATAAATAGAGGTAGATTATGTATGATCCAAGTAAAATAAAAATAGTGAAGAATCGATATTTAGATAGAGATTATTATATTGGGGACAGTTATAACGCAATAATAAATGCAAGCATCGGAACTTCATTAGAAAATGATAAATTTGAATTAGAGGCTAATAAGGCCCAAATAGCGATTCGGGCTGGAGCTAGTATGATCACAGATCATAGTATTTGTGGTGATATTAAAAAGTGGCATCATGAGTTGAGAGAAAATGTTCATGTACCGATTGGAGCGGTTCCTATTTATGAGTTGGCATTGCATAACCCAAGATTCTCAGACAAAGAAGCATTGGAAATAATAGAAGAATATTTGGAACGTGGTTTTAACATTTTAACATTACATTCCTCAGTGCTAAAGCAAGATTTAGAAAATGAGATTACTAAAGGCAGAATAATACCTATGACTAGTAAAGGGGGGAAAGCAATGTTAACAAGAATGATGTTAACAGGTAGTGAAAATCCTTTCTATACTCAGTTTGATGAAATATTAAATATTTTTAAGAAGTATGATGCGGTTATTAGTTTGGGACCAACATATAGACCGGGAAGTGTAGTAGATAATTCTGATAAGGAAGATGATGCTTATTGGATAGAAATTAATCGAATGTCTAGATTGGTCAAAAAGGCCATAAAATATCAAGTCCCCATTATTGTTGAAGGGATTGGCCATGCAAGGATGGATATGATTCCATTTTTTGTTAGAAATAGTAAAAAAATATGTTGTCAGGTTCCGTATCGGGTGATGACAGTATCAACAGATATTGCATTGGGATATGATAATGTTTCATCAGCTATAGCAAGTAGTATTTCGGTTTTAAATGGGGCCAATATCGTTACCGCAGTAACTCCGTCAGAACATATTGGATTACCAAGTAGTAAAGATGTTGAAGAGGGAGTCGTTGCAGCCAAGATAGCAATACATAGTGCAGAGATATGCATAAAAGATGATATTACTCATGATATAAAAATGTCGGAAGAGAGAAGTAGAAGAAAAGTATGTCAAGGTAGTATACGTGAAGCTATATTTCCACAAGGGGTACAGGAAAAATTGAAAGATAATGATATGTTAGAGGGATGTTCAATGTGTGGATCTATGTGCACGTTTATATATAGGGATAAAGAATAGTGTGGGGAACTGTATATGGAAACTAGTAATATATATATAGATATTATTACAGCAGTGGCAGCAGTAATAGCAGCTATCACGGCTATATATACGGCAATTATTACTTATAAATCAAATCAAAAGAAAGATTTATTACAAAATTATACAGCAGAACGACTGCGAGATCTACATGAAATGAAGGAAAATGCTAATGTTTTGCTCGAAGAGGCGGCTATTATTGTTTATTATAAGGTTGACGAAGAAGATATAAATATTAGTGATAAAATAAATCGAATTATTGAGGCAAGTAATAGATATTGGTTCGTATTAAAGCCAGTATATAAACGTGATGAAGAAGTATTATATGCTATGGTTAATTTAAGGAATGCTTTGATAGGTTATTATAAGGGAATGAAGAAAGGTAAGCAAGAGAAATATGTTGTTGAAATAAAGAAAAAAGGCGAATGCTTTAAAAAGCTAGCTTTTACATATGCACATTCATCCTGGACTTGTATTAAGAATCAAATTATGAAGGGCGAATTTTCACAATATAAAGAGTTTGATTTCATTTACGAAAATAATAAAAAAGTTATTGACATATTAATTAATAATAATGATGTCTGGAGTATATAAATGAAATACTAATTTGCTACATATACTTGTTTTTTATAGCAGATAATAGTTGCATTGAATGAATTCAATTATGATGAAATATATACTAACTAGAAAGAGCTTTTACTAAATAATTGTAAGAGATTATTTGTTATATAATAATGTTAATATGTACTTTTAAATATCTTGATATGACCACAATATCAATAATGAATTTGTTAAAAATATTTAAGAAATTAGTGATAGGTACCAATAAGAGCTTTCATTCGTAAAAAGTACTGGAAGCGTGTACGTTTGCCTAGAAATTAATTAAAACAAAGTGGATGATTTTGAACACATAGAAACACTAATAAGTAATTAATATGGGGACAAATGTTATGCTCACAAAACAAACAATTCTTGAAATATTAGACAAGCCTGGCCTGCAGGCTGGAATCAATGATTACTGTTATTTGCTTAATAATCTGTATTCTACTAATGTGGCAGAAGATGCACATTATCAGGATGTATTCAGAAAATTTTATCAGATGCGGAAATTTTACAGTGATGAATTTGCAAGTGGTTATTTTCAGCTGCTTGAGGAATTGAAAGAAGATCAAAATAACGTTACTTTTCAGGAGATATTTGATCGGATACTGGGGATACAGAATACCTTTGAAATGTCTTTTTCGAGTAAGATGTTACATATGCTGCAGCCGGAGAATCCGATTTGGGATAGTGTGGTTGCGAAGGAGCATTTTGGACTTTGCATACCGGCATCAGGACATAAAAACCGTGAAAGTGCATGTGTGCAGAAATATGATTTGTACAAAAAGAGGTTTTACGAATATTTACATTCTGATGAAGGACAGATGATCCTGACTTTATTTAATCAGAAATTTCCCGATCTAGAGATATCTGATGCTAAGAAGATTGATTTTGTGCTATGGCAGGATCGTAACAAAAAGGCAGAGAATCCCCCATCCGACTGCACCATTCCAATTGATAATGGTCTTATTAATATCCGGGTAGGAGCAATTATAAGAAAGGGAAATCGGCTCCTCATGGTTGGCAATGACCGGCAGGACTATTTATATTCTGTGGGAGGAAGAGTGAAATTTGGAGAAACCGCAGAAGAAGCAGTGATAAGGGAAGTATTTGAGGAAACAGGAGTGGAAATGAAAGTAGATCATCTTGGCTTCATTCAGGAAAACTTCTTTTATGGAGAAATGGGGATTAAGAAGAACAAGCTGATTTATGAAATTTCCTATTACTTTTATATGAAAGTGCCCGAAGACTTTCAACCCAAATGTGAAAGTTTTACTGATAACAACAGCAGGGAAAAGTTAGTCTGGGTGACGGCAGACTGTAAGCAGAAGTTGTATCCGGAATTTTTCCGCACAGAACTAAAAAATCCAAAGCCATATGTAATACATATTGTGACAGATGAGCGGCAGGCTGAGGAAGGAAAGGAAGACCATGGCACTGTTTAAGAAGAAAACCATTCCGCATTCCTATGATAAAGAAAATGAAAAACCTCTGATTAAGGCAAGTATCTGTAATGGAGAGCAGGTTGCGGGATTTAAGAACCTGCATACAGGGGAGTTCAGAGAAGTGATGTTGATCCGAGGTTTTGAGGATCTTGAAATATTTAAGAGGCAGTATGGAATTCAGGATCAGATCGCCAAGGAATATTGAAAATCTGGATGCATTCGTATTCGAACGCACCCAGACGTTAGCTGCCGGTGGCGAAAATGTGATTTTGTCTGCAAAAAGATGATCCTAAATCGTGCCGTCCTTTTCGGCCTGATCGACTTCCATGGCAAGCTTCTTTACATGACCGGAGAGCATAAGCAGGGCGATCAGGTTGGGAACAGCCATAAGTCCGTTGAAGGTATCGGAGATATCCCAAAGCAGTCCAAGGTTCATGGTAGCTCCAACGATGGAAACGAAGGAATATACTACGAGGAACGGACGGACGAACTTTTCACCGCCGAGGAATTCAATACAGCGGGAGCCGTATAAGCCCCATCCGATGATGGTACTGAATGCAAAACAGCACATGGCAATCGCTGTGAGGATGGATACCCAGCCGCCGTAGGTTGCCGTAAAGCCGGAGATGGTTAATTCTGCACCGGCTGCCTGTCCATAGGAAATATTCGGAGCGGCGAGCAGAATGACGAGTCCGGTCATGGTACAGATCACAATGGTATCCATGAAAACTTCGAAAATTCCGAACATACCCTGATGAACTGCATTGTCGGTATCGGCACAGGCATGGGCGATGGATCCGGTACCGAGGCCGGCTTCATTGGAGAAGATTCCTCTTGAAACGCCCTTTTTCATACTAAGGAACATGGATCCGATGATACCGCCGGTTGCTGCTCTGGGGGTAAATGCACCACTGACAATCTGGGCAAAAACTCCAGGAACACGTGGAAGGTTCAGGAGGATGACACCAAGAGAGAGGATGACATACAGAACCGCCATAAAAGGGACGAGCTTTTCGGATACCTGTCCGATTCTCTTGATTCCACCAAGCAGTACCATGGCAACCAGTGCGGCGATAAAGATGCCGAAGATCAGGTTGACATTGCTGTTGGGTTCGCCCTTTAAAATATTGAAATTCATAAGTGCGGTATTTACAGAGGAAACAATGGTATTTACCTGAGTCGCATTGCCGGTACCGAAGACGGTCAGTACGCCGAAGACCGCATAAAAGACAGCCAGGAAATGCCATTTTTTAGACAGACCGTTTTTAATGTAATACATAGGTCCGCCAACGTATTCGCCGTTTTTATTTTTTTCACGGAAATGGATGGCGAGAGTTACTTCAGAAAACTTGGTACACATGCCTAAGAATGCGGAACACCACATCCAGAAGATGGCACCCGGTCCGCCAAGTGCGATGGCACCGGCAACGCCTGCGATATTTCCGGTTCCTACGGTTCCGGCAAGAGCCGTACATACAGCCTGAAAGGGACTCATAGAGCCATCCCGGGCCTGCGTTTTGTCAAAAATCTTTCCGATGGTGTTTTTCATGGCAACGCCAAACTTGCGCACCTGAATACATCTCGTTCTGACGGTTAAAAGGATGCCGACGCCGATGATGCAGATCATGGCGGGAACACCCCAGATGAAGCTGTTTACAACACTGTTAATACTTGCAATTTTTTCTGACATTTTCCTTTTATTCCCTCGTAAAATTTTTAAAACGACAACTTAATCATTATGACATAGAATCGTATCGGTTTACAAGAAATTTTTTGAGAATAATTAGCGGATAATTGGCGGATGGATAACAGGCAATAGAAAATTAGCAATGTGAATTGAGATCTGTTTCAGTCCGTGATACGATAAGAAAGAAATCAGATTGGATCAGGAGGACAAACCATGGCTTACTATGTGGCAGAGGGTGCAGTTATCAAAGGAAATATCACAATTGGAGAAGACTCGGGCATCTGGTACAATGCAACGATCCGTGGGGATTCCAATCAGATTGCCATTGGCAGCAGGACGAATGTACAGGACAATGCCGTGGTGCATGTGAGCTCCGGCTATCCGGTGAGTATTGGGGATGATGTGACGATCGGACATGGAGCCATTGTTCATGGCAGTACGGTTGGAAGCAACACACTCATTGGAATGGGAGCTATTATTCTGAACGGAGCAGTGATTGGGGACAACTGCATCATTGGTGCGGGAGCTCTTGTGACACAAAATACACACATTCCGGATGGAAGCCTTGCCTTTGGCAATCCGGCGAAAGTGATCCGCAGCCTGACTTCGGAGGAAATCAAGGAAACCGGAAAGAATGCGCAGCGGTATGTGGATGCGGCGAAGGCTCAGCTCCGGGAAGTGAACTGTGGATAATTACTGTAATTGTTCAATTATGCCATACATGAGCTGCCTGAATAATTTTTCATAGAATGAGCTGTCAAATGAGCTGCCGAATGATTTTTCATATTGACACCTATGAAGTGTCATGCTATAATTTCATCAATTTAATAGAATAAACCGTTGAAGCGGAGATAACGGCAAGAATGCCTTTACAGAGAGCCTGTGTTGCTGAGAGTCAGGTAAGAAACAAGTTGTCAAATGGACCGCAGAGGGTGCAGTCAAATGAGCAGGAAGTTTTTTGATTAAAGATAGAAATAAGCTCCTGTATTCAAAGTATTCTGCAACGTGAGGCATACGTCAGTTGCCTGGGATATGAAGGTATCCTGTAAAGTGCACGGGTCAGACCGTGAATTCAAGGTGGCACCGCGGATTGTGTCGTACTATAATTGTACTCTATTCGTCCTTGACAGAATGAAAATTCTGTCAAGGACTTTTTTGCGTACAGCATCTGTTTTTATATTTATTCAGGAGGTGGATCAAATGAAATTTTTACCAGAACTCAGTGAGGTGAAGAAAATTGCAGCAACGAATAAATACAATGTAGTCCCGGTAAGCTGTGAGCTTCTTTCTGACTTTACAACCCCAATCGAAACCATGAAGATTCTGAAAAATGTATCGACGCATTGTTACATGCTTGAATCTGCATGGGCAAATGATAAGTGGGGACGGTATACCTTTCTTGGATTTGATCCAAAGATGGAAATCACCTGTGTTGATGGTGAGATCAAGGCAGGAAACATCCGGATCAAAACGGACAACCCATCGGACTATCTGCGACAGATTCTTGCAGATTATAAGAGTCCCCGGTTTTCCTATCTGCCTTCTTTTACGGGCGGACTTGTCGGATATTTTTCCTATGACTATCTGGGATACAGCGAACCGGCTGTGCGGTGCAAGGTAGAGGATACCGAAGATTTTAAGGATGTTGATCTGATGCTGTTTGACAAGGTAATCGCATTCGACAATGTCCGGCAGAAGCTGATCCTGATTGTCAACATGCCGCTGCAGGATGTGGAGGTTGGATACAACAAGGCTGTTATGGAGCTGAAACAGCTTGTGGATCTTCTGCACAACGGACAGAAGAAGGAAGAACCGGGTGGAAAGCTTCTCGGCGAGGTAACGCCTCTTTTTAATAAAGAACAGTATTGTGATATGGTCGAAAAGGCAAAGCATTATATCCGCGAGGGAGATATTTTCCAGATCGTATTGTCCAACCGCCTGAGCGCTCCGTTTGAGGGAAGCCTGTTAAATACCTACCGGGTACTCCGGACCATCAATCCTTCCCCGTATATGTTTTATTTTTCGGGAACGGACGTCGAGGTGGCAGGAGCTTCACCGGAAACGCTGGTCAAGCTCGAAGATGGCGTATTACATACGTTCCCACTGGCAGGAACCCGGCCGCGTGGCAAGACAGAGGAAGAGGACCGGGCACTGGAGAAAGAGCTTCTGGCAGATGAAAAAGAAATTGCGGAACACAACATGCTGGTGGATCTTGGCAGAAATGATCTGGGTAAGATCAGTAAGTTTGGAACCGTTCAGGTAGAAAAGCTGCATTCCATTGAGCGTTATTCCCATGTTATGCACATCGGGTCTACCGTACGGGGCGAGATCCGGGAGGATCAGGATGCACTGAACGCCATCGAGGCCGTTCTTCCGGCAGGAACGCTTTCCGGAGCACCGAAGATCCGTGCCTGCCAGCTCATTGGAGAGCTGGAAAATAACAAGCGGGGCATTTACGGTGGTGCAATCGGATACATTGATTTTACCGGAAACATGGATACCTGTATTGCCATCCGCATTGCTTATAAAAAGAATGGAAAGGTGTTTGTACGGAGTGGAGCCGGAATTGTTGCAGATTCCGTTCCGGAAAAAGAATTTGAGGAGTGCTTGAACAAGGCGAAATCTTCCTTAAAAGCACTGGAACTTGCACAGGAGGAAGAATTATGATTTTGTTGATTGATAATTACGATAGTTTTTCTTATAACCTGTATCAACTGATCGGAGAGATTGATCCGGATATCCGCGTCATCCGGAACGATGAGATGACGGTGGAGGAGATCCGGAATCTGAAGCCGGACTGCATTATTTTATCTCCGGGACCCGGACGGCCGGAGGAAGCCGGAGTGATTATTGAGGCAGCGAAGACTCTGGGAAAAGAGATTCCGATATTAGGTGTGTGTCTTGGACATCAGGCGATCTGTGCCGCCTTTGGAGCAACGGTTACTTATGCAAAAGAACTGATGCACGGGAAGCAGTCGGATGTGAAATTTGATCCGGAGTGTGTACTTTTTAATGGATGCCCGGAGACCGCCAGGGTAGCAAGATATCATTCACTTGCTGCAGATCCGCAGACCATTCCGGATTGTCTGAAAGTTACCGCTGTCACAACAGACGGAGAGGTTATGGCGGTGCAGCATAAGGAGTATCCGGTCTTCGGAGTCCAGTTTCATCCGGAATCCATTATGACACCGGACGGAAAGAAGATGCTTGAGAACTTTATAAAGTTGAAGAATTATTCCTGACTTCTGACTGAGGAGGGTATAGAAGAAAAAGATTGATTACCATACCCAGAGTTAGTAAGGCAGGAGGGTGGGCAGGAACAAAATGAAGGTATACACCCAGAGGAAATAAGGCAAGCGAAACAAAAGAAATACAAATCAAAAGAAATACAAAATAAAAGGAATATAAGTACAAGGAGGAAACAACCATGATTAAGGAAGCGATTGTAAAGATTGTAAACAAGGAAGACCTGACCTACGAGGAAGCCTACGCAGTTATGAATGAGATTATGAGCGGTGAGACTTCCCCGACACAGAATGCGGCATTTCTTGCTGCCCTGTCAACCAAGAGTGCGAAGGCGGAAACGACCGATGAAATTGCAGGATGTGCGGCAGCGATGCGTGACCATGCAACGAAGGTGGATACCGGAATGGACATTTTTGAAATTGTGGGAACCGGTGGAGACAATGCACAGAGCTTCAATATTTCAACGACATCGGCACTGGTTGCGGCAGCAGGCGGCATGAAGGTAGCCAAGCACGGAAACCGTGCGGCATCTTCCAGGTGCGGAACCGCGGACTGTCTGGAAGCACTTGGCGTCAATATCCAGCAGAGTCCGGCACGCTGCATCGAATTGTTAAAGGAAGCCGGCATGTGCTTCTTCTTTGCACAGAAGTATCACACCTCCATGAAATATGTAGGACCGATTCGTAAGGAGCTGGGCTTCCGTACCGTATTTAACATCCTTGGACCTCTGACGAACCCCGGTTCTCCGTCCATGCAGCTTCTCGGTGTTTATGACGAGTATCTTGTTGAACCACTGGCTCAGGTGTTAATTAATCTTGGAGTGAAACGCGGCATGGTCGTTTATGGAATGGACAAGCTTGACGAAATTTCCATGAGTGCACCGACCAGGGTCTGCGAGATCCGCGACGGATGGTTCAAATCCTACGTGATTACACCGGAGCAGTTCGGATTCCCGCGTTGTACCAGGGAAGATCTTGTGGGCGGTGCACCGGATGAAAATGCACAGATCACGATCAACATTTTAAAGGGAGAACAGGGACCGAAGCGCAACGCAGTTTTGATGAATGCCGGAGCAGCCCTTTATATTGGAGGAAAAGCCGGAAGCCTCAAAGAAGGAATTACCTATGCGTCAGAGCTGATTGATACCGGAAAGGCTTATGAGACGCTGCAGAAGCTGATCGAAGTCAGCAATCGTCCGGAGGTAGAGGTATGACCATTCTGGACGAATTAGCAGATTATGCCAGGGAACGTGTGGCCGCAGCCAAAAGCCGGATTTCCACAGAGGATATCCGCAGACAGGCCGTAGAGCTTCCTAAAGGAAATTTTGCTTTTGAGAATGCATTGAAGAAACCGGACATTTCCTTTATCTGCGAGTGTAAAAAGGCCTCTCCCTCGAAGGGACTGATTGCACCGGATTTTCCGTATCTTTCGATTGCGAAGGAGTATGAGGCTGCCGGAGCAGACTGCATTTCCGTATTGACGGAGCCGAAGTGGTTCTTAGGAAAAGATGAGTATCTTCAGGAGATTGCACAGGTCGTATCCATTCCGTGTCTTCGAAAGGATTTCACAGTGGATGAGTACATGATCTATGAAGCAAAGCTTCTGGGTGCATCAGCAGTACTTCTTATCTGTTCGATTCTGTCGAAAGAGCAGTTGAAGGAATACCGGGAAATCAGCGATGACCTGGGATTATCTGCACTGGTGGAGGCACATGACGAAAAGGAAGTGGACATGGCAATCGAAGCAGGAGCGAGGATCATTGGTGTGAACAACCGGAATCTCAAGGACTTCACGGTAGATACCGGGAACAGTACACGGCTTCGGGAACAGATCCCGAAGGACATCCTGTTTGTATCTGAAAGCGGTGTGAAGTCTGCGGAGGATGTAGCAAAGCTGCGCGAGATCGGAGCAGATGCCGTACTGATCGGTGAGACCCTGATGCGGGCCAAAGAGAAGAAAGCAATGCTTGCCACATTGCGGGGGGAAGCATGACGAAGATCAAGATGTGCGGACTGAGGAATTTAGAAGATATTGAGGCAGTTAATGAATGGAAGCCGGACTATGTCGGATTTGTGTTCGCACCAGAGAGCAGACGGTACGTGACGGCAGAACAGGCAGCGGAACTGAAGGCTCACCTTGATCCGCAGATTCAGGCAGTCGGGGTGTTTGTCGATGAAGCACCGGAAAGGGTAGCGGCGCTTTTGAATCAGGGAGTGATTGAGCTTGCACAGCTTCACGGAAGCGAGGATGAAGAGTATCTTGTGAGACTCCGGGAGCTGACCCTCAAGCCGGTCATTCAGGCATTCCGGATTCTAAGCAGGGAGGATGTCGTGCGTGCGATGAAAAGCAGTGCAGATGAGATTCTGCTGGATTCCGGAGCCGGAACCGGGAGTACCTTTAATTGGGAGGTACTCCGTATAGAGTCAGGCTATGGTCGGACAATCGATGCAGAGAAGGATGGGGAGAAGCCCTTCTGTACAAAACGGAACCGGGAGAAATCCTTATATGCTGAGGAAACACGTCCCTACTTCCTGGCAGGAGGGCTGGACCCTCAGAATGTAGCAGAAGCCATTCGGCGGCTTCACCCCTATGCGGTCGATGTCAGCTCGGGAATCGAGACAGACGGAAGCAAGGACAGAGAGAAAATAGCAGCGTTTGTAACCGCTGTGAGAAAGGAAAACAGCTTATGACAAATCCAAATGGACGCTTCGGCATTCACGGCGGTCAGTATATACCGGAAACACTGATGAACGCAGTGATTGAGCTGGAAGAAGCATACAATCATTATAAAAACGATCCGGAATTTAACAGAGAGCTGACAGAGCTTCTGAACGAATATGCAGGCAGACCTTCCCGGCTTTATTATGCGGAAAAGATGACGAAGGATCTGGGTGGTGCGAAGATTTATTTAAAAAGAGAGGACTTAAATCATACCGGCGCGCACAAGATCAATAATGTGTTAGGCCAGGCGCTTCTGGCGAAAAAAATGGGCAAGACGAGACTCATCGCAGAGACCGGAGCCGGACAGCACGGTGTGGCAACGGCGACGGCAGCAGCCCTCATGGGAATGGAATGTGTGGTATTCATGGGTGAAGAGGATACCATCCGTCAGGCGCTTAACGTTTATCGCATGCGGCTTTTAGGAGCAGAGGTCATTCCGGTCAAATCCGGAACTGCGACCCTGAAGGATGCCGTATCGGAAGCAATGAGAGAGTGGACATCCCGGATCAGCGATACGCATTATTGTCTGGGATCGGTCATGGGACCGCATCCTTTCCCGACGATTGTACGTGATTTTCAGGCAGTCATTTCCAAGGAAATCAAGGAGCAGATGCTGGAAAAGGAAGGCAGACTTCCGGATGCAGTCATCGCCTGTGTGGGCGGCGGATCGAATGCAATCGGCAGCTTTTACAATTTTATCGAAGATGAAGGGGTGCGCCTGATCGGATGCGAAGCAGCAGGTCGGGGTGTGGATACCCTTGAAACCGCAGCAACCATTGCTACCGGAAGGTTAGGTATTTTCCATGGCATGAAGTCCTACTTCTGTCAGGATAAATACGGTCAGATTGCGCCGGTATATTCTATTTCAGCAGGACTTGATTATCCGGGAGTCGGACCGGAGCATGCATATCTCCATGATATTGGCAGAGCGGAATATGTACCGGTAACGGATGAGGAAGCGGTAGATGCCTTTGAGTATCTGGCAAAGACCGAAGGAATCATCCCGGCTATTGAATCCGCGCATGCCGTAGCTTATGCAAAGAAGCTGGCTCCGCAGATGAGCAGGGATCAGATGATTGTAATTACCATATCCGGCAGAGGTGACAAGGACTGTGCAGCCATTGCCCGTTACAGAGGGGAGGATATTCATGAGTAACATTCGGAAAGCATTTGAAAACGGAAAGGCATTTATCGCCTTTATCACCTGCGGGGATCCGGATCTTGCCACCACAGCGGAGGCGGTGAAAGAAGCGGTCCGCAACGGCGCAGATTTAATCGAACTTGGTATCCCTTTTTCCGATCCGACGGCAGAAGGACCGGTCATTCAGGGAGCGAATATCCGTGCCTTAAAGGGCGGTGTGACGACCGATAAGATTTTTGACTTCGTGCGGGAGCTTCGGAAAGAGGTCACGGTTCCGATGGTATTTATGACCTATGCCAATGTCGTATTTTCCTATGGCTCCGAAAAGTTCATTGCAACCTGTAAGGAGATCGGAATGGATGGACTGATTCTTCCCGATGTTCCGTTTGAGGAAAAAGAGGAATTCCAGTCGATCTGTGACCGGTATGATATTGACTTTATCTCCCTGATCGCCCCGACCTCCGAAAACCGGATTGCCATGATTGCTAAGGAAGCAAAAGGCTTTCTCTATATCGTATCCAGTCTTGGTGTGACCGGAACACGCACCGAGATCAAAACGGATCTTTCCTCAATCATGGAGGTGGTGCGCCGGAATACGGATGTGCCGTGTGCGATCGGGTTTGGAATTTCCACGCCCGAGCAGGCAAAGAAGATGGCAGGACTTTCTGATGGAGCGATTGTCGGATCTGCCATTATAAAGCTTCTGGAGAAGTATGGAACCGGGGCTCCAAAGTATATAGGTGAATATGTAAAATCTATGAAGAATGCGATTATAGCCTGATGACATTTAGCTAGGCAGTAAAAAGATAAGACAGCCACAATAGAATAAATCGAGATAGAAAAGTATATGGTAATTGGTACTTTTAGAAATGATCAGAGTATGCTACGATGTACCGTGAAAAGGCATAAAAGACCAACTGGTTTTCAGCAGTAGAGCATACAAAAAGGAGACAAATGCGATGGATCATTATTCGGTTTATGAACTTTTGTGGCTGTTTTACATTTACTCGTTTCTTGGATGGATTTTTGAAGTGGTACTGGCAGCCTGCAAGCAGCGGAAATTTGCAAACCGTGGACTGGTGAATGGTCCGTTCTGCGTGATTTACGGTATTGCAGCGGTGTTGATGTCCGTGGGCTTACGGGAAATGTCGGGACCGTGGCTGTTCCTTTTTGCAACCGTATATGCAACGGCTGTGGAATGGGTAGCCGGTCATCTGATCGAAAGGGCCTTCAGGGAGCGTTGGTGGAATTACTCCAACATGAAGTGGAACCTGGATGGCTATATCTGTTTACCGATGTCTCTTGGCTGGGGCTTGCTGGGATTTGTGACCGTGCGCTGGGGCAATGGATTCGTTCTTGGACTTATTTCCATGCTTCCTTCCGTTCTCATGCATATCCTGCTTCTGGTGTTGATGATTGCGCTGGCAGTGGACGTACTGGCCTCTTATATCCTGTTAAAAGGAAGAGGAAAATATCTGGCACAGTGGGAGGCTGCCAATGAACAGCTTGACAAGGTAAGCTTCCGCCTGCGCAAGACCATTACCGGAATTATTGAACGGAGAATCAATAAGGCTTACCCCAAAGCGGTCAGGACAACACATGCAGAAGCTGCCGGGGAGATGGCTGGAGCGAAGGCGTTTGCGGCAGGCTGCGGGTTCTACAAGGTGGTGATGTTGTTCTTCGTGGGTGCTTTCCTGGGAGATATTACAGAAACGATCTTCTGCCGGATCACGGCCGGAGTCTGGATGAGCCGGAGCAGTGTGGTCTGGGGCCCCTTCAGCATTGTCTGGGGACTTGCCATTGCACTTGGAACAGCCATGCTCTATCGTTATAAGGATCGAAACGACGGATTTTTGTTCGCAGTAGGAACCTTGCTTGGCGGTGGCTATGAATATCTGTGCAGTGTGTTTACGGAGATGGTATTTGGCAAGGTGTTCTGGGATTACAGTAAGCTTCCGTTTAACCTGGGAGGACGAATCAACCTGCTGTATTGCTTTTTCTGGGGCATCGCTGCGGTTGTATGGTTTAAGAAGATTTATCCCTTTGCCGCCAGGTGGATCGAGAAGATCCCGATGAAAGCAGGCAAGCTTCTGACATGGGTACTGATCGTGTTTATGTGCTGCAATGTGGCAGTTTCCTGTGTGGCACTTGTCCGTTATGATGAACGCAGTAAGGGCATCGCCGCCGAAAGCTCCTGGCAGCAGTGGGCAGATGAGCATTATGATGATGCGAAAATGGAGAAGATTTATCCGAATGCGAAGGTGGCTAAGTAACCACATGAGATAAACCTAAGCTTCGTTAGCAGTGGTTTTACGAATGCGGTTCTGGATAGTTACGATTATGATTTAATGTAGTGTAATTAAGCCGGTCCTTATGAACCGGCTTAATTGGTATATAAATGCGTCAATAGAATTCCATTTGAATTTTGACGTATCTATTTTTCCTGACGGGTCTAATTTCAAAAGCCGAAAAAATGTGTAAATTTTAATTTCAAAATCTGGAAAAATGTGCAAAAGTATAATCAATAATCGCAGAAAAATGTGTTATACAAGAATTATTCGTATTGAAAGCTTCCAGCATTTACCAATATTCCCCTTTATCTTGTTGGGAAAACAAGAAAACTTCTTTAAACAAAAGCCCGTCATAGTCAAAGGACTACGGCGGGCTTTTGACATGGCAGAAAAGTTTTAAAAATATTTTTAACTGTTTGCAAATCAGAGTTGTTGGATATTGTATACTCAAGCCATCGTATTGAAGAAACCGTAAGTGCCTATGCCGAAAATGGACATAATGTTGCAAATCTTGAGAAAAAAGTCCAAAATTCATCGTCTGCGACCACGAAAAGTGAAAGGATGCAAGTGAAAATGGATATAAGGAAGCATCAAGAAGCAAAAATATCCAAAAACAAGTCACAATATTGAAGAAACCGCAAGTGCCTATGTCGAAAATGGACATAATGGAGCAATTCTTGGGAAAAAAGTCCAAAATTTATTGCCAGCGACCACGAAAAGTGAAAGGATGCAAGTAAAAATGGACATAATGTCGCAAATCTTGAGAAAAAAGTCCAAAATTCATTGTCCGCGACCATGAAAAGTGAAAGGATGCAAGTAAAAATGGATATAATGCCGCAATTCTTGGGAAAAAAGTCCAAAATTCATCGTCTGCGACCACGAAAAGTGAAAGGTTGCAAGTGAAAATGAACATAAGGAAGCATCAAGAAGCAAAAATATCCAAAAACAAGTCACAATATTGAAGAAAATGCAAGTGCCTGTGCCGAAAATGGACATAATGGAGCAATTCTTGGGAAAAAAGTCCAAAATTCATCGTCTGCGACCACGAAAAGTGAAAGGATGCAAGTGAAAATGGACATAAGGAAGCATCAAGAAGCAAAAATATCCAAAAACAAGTCACAATATTGAAGAAGCCGCAAACCCCGTCTAAGAATAGTTATCTATATCCAAAACTCGTCCAAACCCGTCCAAGGTAGTTACATATTGACGAAAAAAACGAAATGTGATACGATGCAGACAATTAAGGCAAAGAGGCTGAACATGACCTCTTTGCCTTTTGCTTTTTGTAGAGCAAAGATCTGGCATATCAGTGTGCGAATGGAGGGTAAGTCATGAGGAAAATGGAAACGAATGACTGGATGATATTGAATAACATTATCTACAAAATTTATACGACAGAGTGCTTTAATGACATGAGATATGAAATTCTGGATCAGTTGAAGATGATCCTGGATTTTGACAGTGCCGATTTTTATATGGCATCCAGGGAGGAAGGGAAGCTGTTGTGTAATCCTGTTACCTATAACTGTGATGTGGATCTGTCCGAAATGTATGAAGATCTTGATTACAGCAGGGGAATTGTGGCAAGCGGCAAGATGCTGATCTACAGGGAGACGGACATCATATCGGATGAAGCAAGGGTGCAGACGGATTATTATAAAAAGGTATATAAGCCAAATAACTGGCATTATGCGCTTCAGATTGTAATTGCAAGACATAAGAAATTTTTAGGCGCGATTACCTTTTACAGAACCATCGGAAAAGAAGACTTTCACTATGATGATATTTTTGTGCTGGATATACTGAAGGATCATCTGGCCTACCGGCTGGAGCAGTTTTATCAATCCGGGGAGACCGGTATGGATAAGCTGACGGTATCGGAGGCTGTAGCAAAGTATGATTTAACCAGACGCGAGCATACCATATTAAAACAGCTTATGTCAGGAGCGGACAATGCGGAAATATGCAGTGAACTGGTCATTACGCCCAATACCCTGAAAAAGCATATCCTGAATATATACCGTAAACTGGGAATAAAAAACAGGGTACAGCTGTTTAAAATGGTAAAAGAATTTGAGTAACTACCACTTTTGGAGTAGAAAAATGGTAAAATATGAGAATTGAATTAGACAACTTTATGCGCTATATTCAGAGAAACAATATAAAAGACGTAAAAGCAAAGGGGCTTATCCAAGTGGATAGGCTCTTTTTTGTGTAGAGCACTTAGTGAAAGCGAGCCAGAGGCGAAGCTTGAACTTAGTGCGAACCAGTCCGGAACACTTAACGAGAGCAAGCCAAAGGCGCAGCCCGAGTTTAGTGAGAGGGACAAGTAGAGCAGTCTTAGTGAAAGCGAGCCAAAGGACAGCTTTCGCATAGCGTAAATAAAGGTGAAGGAGGAAGGAAGTATGAAAGAATTAGTAATCTTAATCAGACCGGAGAAACTTGAGGATGTAAAGAAGATTCTGGATGACATTAACTGTGGGGGCATGACCTTATCCACGGTCATGGGCTGTGGAACACAGAAGGGAATATCTTCCGATACCGAGGAGACGGTGAATGAGATCAGAGGCTTTAAGACGACCATCAATTTACTCCCGAAGGTAAAAGTCGAGGTTGTCATTGAGGATAAGGATGTAGAAACAATTGTTGAGAAGATGCGTGAGACCTGTGCGACAGGACATGTCGGGGATGGAAAGATCTTTATCAGAGACATCGAAGATGTGATCCGGATCAGGACCGGTGAGAGAGGAACAAAAGCACTTTAAGAGATGGAGAGGTGATTCCATGGGAAAGATTGTTGAAATAGAAGGTGTAAACAAAATATATGGAACCAATCATGTGGTGAAGGATCTGAACCTTTCCATAGAAGAGGGAGAATTCCTGACGCTGCTGGGTTCCTCCGGCTGTGGAAAAACAACGACACTGAGAATGATTGCCGGTTTCGAAGAGCCGACAACGGGAACCATTATGGTGGAAGGTGAGAGAGTTGAGGATAAGGAGCCATTTGAAAGAAACGTTAATACGGTATTTCAGTCCTATGCACTTTTTCCACACAAAACAATATATGACAACATTGCATATGGATTAAAAATGAAGAAGGTACCAAAGGCAGAAATTAAGAAACGTGTCTGTGAAATGATGGAGATGGTCCAGCTGAGCGGGTTTGAAAAAAGATATCCGGCGCAGATGTCCGGAGGACAGAAGCAGAGAGTTGCCATTGCGAGAGCACTGATCAACAGACCGAGGGTACTTCTTCTGGATGAACCATTAGGAGCACTGGATCTGAAGCTGAGGAAACAGATGCAGCTTGAACTGAAAAGATTACAGAAGAAGCTGAATATTACATTCATATATGTAACCCATGATCAGGAAGAGGCGCTGACCATGAGCGACCGGATTGCTGTAATGCATGATGGTATTATCGACCAGCTGGCAACACCGGCAGAAATTTATGAGCATCCTGCAACAAAGTTTGTAGCAACCTTCATAGGTGAAACCAACATCTATGATGGCTGTATTACCAAAATAGATAATGGCATCGCCACACTGACACTGGAGAACGGAGCGGTATCTGTGAAATGCCCGAAGGACTTTTCCTTATTGGAATATGCTACGATTTCAGTGAGACCGGAGAAAATGAAATTTGCCATGGAGCCGGTAGAGGGCTTTGAACTGACGGCACAGGTAAAGGATTACATCTATGTGGGCTCTGTATTGAAATGCATCGTATCCCTCCCGAATGGAAATGAACTGAAGATTGAACGTCTTGCAGGACAGGAATTACCGGAAATAGGAAGCAGGTGTTTCCCCTATTGGGAAGCCGGGGATGCCGTATTAATTCATAATGAAAGCCATTATATATTTGAGGAACTGAATAATATCCGGTTGGCTTAGGAGGTGTGTCCTATGAAGCAAAAGAAGACAAAACATGAATTTCGTTCCAATACCCTTCCGGCGCTGATTACCGTCGGACCGGTTACACTGCTCATGGTACTGCTTATTGCGGTTCCCCTGATTTATGTGGCAGTGATGAGCTTTTGCTCAATTGATGAGTTTTATAATGTGACCTTCCAGTTTACCGTACAGAATTACGTGAGACTGGCCAATACGGATTACTTAAGAATCTATGCACAGTCCATGGGTATTGCGCTTGTAACGACGTTGATCTGTATCCTTGTCGGATACCCGTTTTCATACATCATTGCGCGTACAAAGAGCAGAAAGAAAAAGATTTTATATATGCTTGTTATTATTCCGTTCTGGACGAATTCCCTGATCCGGATCTACGGCTGGAGAAATCTGCTCGGAACCAGTGGCTGGCTGAATGGTCTGCTGATGAAGCTTCATCTTGTAAGCGAGCCGGTTGATCTTCTTTACAAGCAGGGAACCACCATTCTTGGTATGGTGTACTGTCTGATCCCGTTTATGATTTTGCCGTTGTACACTGCCATAGAAAAGCTGGACGGTTCCTTATTAGAGGCTTCCTCCGATCTGGGAGCCCGTCCTGCAGCTACCTTTTTCGAGGTCATACTTCCACTTACGTCGGGGGGCATTTTCTCCGGAAGCCTGATGGTGTTTATCCCCTGTCTTGGATATTTCTTCGTATCGGATATTCTGGGTGGCGGTAATTCGGACGTGATCGGCAACCTGATTGAAAGGCAGTTCCAGAGTGGAAATAACTGGCCGCTGGGAGCCGCGTTATCCATCATTCTGATTGTAGTAACACTTATTCTGGTCAAGATCTACCAGAAGCTCGGCGGAGATATGGACGCTCTTGGTGTATAGGAGGGGTGCTTCAATGAAGAAAAAGAAGAAAGAAAAGAGAAATCATAGACTAAGCATTGTATTTTGTACCCTGGTTTATCTGTTCCTGTTTCTGCCCATATCGGTTATTGTGGTAAATTCCTTTAATGCAACAACTACAAAGCCATATATGAGCTGGAAGGGCTTTACCCTTGACTGGTATGTGAAGCTGTGGGACAACACTTCCTTACTGGAAGCATTTGGGAACACCATGATCATTGCGGTGGTCAGTACCTTACTGGCTACAATCATAGGAACTCTTGGAGCAATCGGAATGTACCGGTATAAATTCAAGGGAAAGGCAATGATTGATGGACTTTTGTATATACCGGTCGTGATACCGGAGATTGTACTTGGTATTTCCCTGCTGACGATATTTGCAAGGGTTAATATTCCGAGAGGTATGCTGACCCTGATACTGGCGCATGTAACCTTCTGTGTTCCGTTTGTCATATTTAATGTCAGGGCCAGGCTTGCCGGGTATGACAGCTCCATAGAGGAGGCCAGTATGGATCTGGGGGCAAACAGACTGATAACCTTTTTTGAGGTTACGCTTCCGGTACTTGCACCGGGAATTTTAGGAGGAGCACTGCTGGCATTTACCTTATCCATAGATGATGTGATTATCAGTTATTTTGTGTATGGTCAGACGAAGACCTATCCGCTCAAGGTTATGGAAAGTGTAAAAAGTGGTGTTGCACCGGATGTCAATGCCCTGTCGACACTGATTCTGGTGGGAACCATCCTGTTTGTATTACTGACACAGGGTGATTTGTTTAAAAAGAAAGTACGTCAATAGTTTTGAAAAGGAGGAGAAGATTATGAAGAAAAGATTATTAGGTCTGGTAATGACAGGTATCATGGTATGTTCCATGCTGACAGGATGTGGAAGCAAGGGAACGGATAGTGCAAAGGGTGAGGTAAATGTGTTCGTATGGACCGAATACGTTTCGGACTCAGCATTCAGCGGGTTTGAGGAAGCTACCGGCATTAAAGTCAATGTGTCCACCTATTCTTCAAATGAGGATCTGCTTGCAAAGCTGAAATCCGAATCAGAAGGCACTTATGATGTGATTCTGCCTTCCGATTATGCGGTGGAATACCTGATTGCACAGGATAAGCTGGAAGCGCTTGATAAGGAGAAGCTTACCAACCTGTCCAATATCGATCCCGCTTATCTGGATGAAAGCTATGATCCAGGCAATGTGTACAGTGTTCCGTATGAGGGCGGTGTGGCCTGTATTGCAGTGAACACTTCAAAGGTAGACAAGGAAATTACATCCTATGCAGATCTGTTTGATCCTTCTTTGAAGGGACAGCTGGTTGTCCTGGATGACTACAGAGCGGTAATCGGCATGACGGAGCGTTCCATGGGCTTATCCATGAACGAGACGGATCCGGATACTCTGGCACAGGTGGAAGAAAAGCTGCTCACACTTAAGGATAATGTAAAATTGTATGATTCCGATTCTCCGAAATCAGCACTCATTTCCGGGGATTGTACCGTAGGAATGGTGTGGTCGGCAGAGGCAGCACTTGCCATGGATGAAAATCCGGATATCCAGATCGTATATCCTACAGAAGGCGCCTATGTGTTCCTGGATAACTGGGCAATTCCCAAGGGTGCAAAAAATTATGATGCAGCAATGGAATTTATTAATTACATGCTGTCAGCAGAAGCTGCAAAGATGAATATTGAGGATTTCCCTTATCTGTGTCCGAACAAGACTGCACTTGAAATGATGGGAGAAGACTATGTGAAGAATGAAGCAAAGAATGTACCGGCAGAGGTGATTTCAAGCGGTGAGTTTGTCAGCTATCTCGATACGGATACCCTGGCAATCTATGATGAAATGTGGACGAAATTAAAGAAATAAGGCTTCACTCAAAATAATAGAAAAGTGAGGAATTGCAAATGGGTTATCCAAAGATTGATTTTCTGTATCTGAATGAAAAGGACATGATAGAGGCCGGAGTACTGGATGCAGCAGGATGTATAGAAACAATGAGAGATACCATGGCGCTTTTTGGTAAAAAGGATTTCTTACTGGGAGGTCCCAATGCAGATGAGCATGGCCTGCAGATGAACTTCCCACAGAAATCCGATATCGAGGGCTTTCCCCTGGATGACGGACCGGACAGAAGATTTATGGCAATGCCGGCATATTTAGGCGGAAGATTCCATATAGCAGGGCAGAAATTTTATGGCTCAAACAGCCACAATGCTGCTCTTGGGCTACCCAGATCCATTCTGATGGTAACCCTGTCCGATGTCGATACCGGAGCTCCTAAGGCGATTATGTCGGCAAACCTTCTGTCCGCCATGCGGACGGGAGCGATGCCGGCCATGGCAGCCACTTATCTTGCCAATAAAGATTCCGAGGTATTGTCCCTGCTTGGACCGGGCGTTATCAATAAGTGTGCCCTGATGTGTTATATGGAAGTACTTCCGAACATTAAAAAGATTAAAATAAGAGGAAGCTCTTCCAAGTCAAAGACAGCGCTTGCAATGAAGGAATTTATTGAGGAAACCTATCCGCAGGTAAAAGAGATTGTGATCTGTGACAGCTTAGAGGAAGCCTGTCGTGATGCAGATGTGGTATCGGAAGCCATGTCTGTTACCAAAGAAAACATGGAAGAATTCAGGCTGGAATGGTTCAAAAAGGGAGCAACGGTATTCAGTATGGGCTCCTTCCTCTATCGAAAATATGAAGATTTTAAGAATACCACAATGGTGGTAGACAATTATGGAATGTATCAGAAGTATCTGAATAATTTTATCGCAAGAGGACCGGTGGATGCGTTTGGAAATAAAAGAGAATGGGTAATCATGGGCATTCATTTCGTACATCTGGTAAAGACCGGACAGGTGCAAAGAGAGCAGGTCATCAACCTGTGCGATATTGTAAATGGAAAATCCGAAGGCAGAACGTCACAGGATGAAATTGTGATGTGCTCGATCGGTGGTATGCCGTTAGAAGATCTGTCCTGGGGATACGATTGTTACCAGAGAGCCATGAAAAAAGGTCTTGGCACATCCTTAAATCTCTGGGATGCACCGTACATGAAGTAAAATCCGGGCAGTCATCAGGTGATTGTACCCCAATACGATGACGGGAATGACGCACTTGCGATTTCACAGCTTAAGGCAATCTATCCCGACAGGGAAGTGGTAGGAGTCAGAACCAGGGAAATCGTATTTGGTGGAGGAAATATTCACTGTATTACCCAGCAGTTACCGGCTGTTACATACAGATAGTAGTATGGTTTTATAATTAAAAAGTATTAGATATAACCTGAAAGTAGTAGAAAATTGGCAAAACGTGGTAATTGAACAGGTATGATTTTTGAAGTAAAGTAAGTACATCAAAAGCAACGGAGCTGACGCATTAGATCAGTTCCGTTGTTTTACTTTATAAGAAATTTCGTCGGAATTTCTTATAAAGTAAAAAGCTCCGCATGGATGCGCAGCTCGCGGAGAAGAAATTAGTTGCTTTGCAACACCGCTCGCGCGCGAAGAGTTCGCAGGCGAACTCTTTATTTTAGAAAGAAATTAAATCACGATAGGAGGAATCAGATATGGCATATCCAGAAATTGACTTTGTTTTTTTGTCAGAGGAAGACATGATAAAGGCTGGTGTAAAAGACATGCCGGCATGTATTGATGCCATGGAGGAGGTAATCAAGTGCCTGAATGTGGGAGATTATGTGATGGGTGGTGAGAATCACAATTCCCATGGAAGTCAGGTATCCTTTCCGAAGAAATCTCCGTTTCCCAATATGCCGCTTGATGAAGGGGATGACAGAAGGTTTATGGCAATGCCGGCTTATATTGGAGGCTCTTTTGATCTGGCAGGAATGAAATGGTATGGAAGCAACAGCAATAATAAGACCAAAGGACTTCCCCGTTCCATTCTCACCGTAATGTTAAACGATAAGGACACGGGTGCACCCATTGCACTGATGTCTGCAAATATCTTAAGTGCAATGAGGACCGGTGCAATACCGGGGGTAGGAGCACGGTATCTGGCACCAAAGCATGCAGCAGTCTGTGGAATCTGCGGACCGGGAGTTATGGGAAAAACATCACTCGCTGCGATCCTGGCCGAGTGTCCGGATATCAGGGAAATCAAGGTAAAAGGAAGGGGACAGAAATCCCTGGATGCATTTATAGAGTATGCAAAACTAAAATATCCCGATATTCCGGTGATACGGGCGGTAGATACCGTGGAAGAGCTGGTAAGGGGTACCGATGTTATATCCTTTGCCAATTCAGGAAATACCGATCCAAGCACGTATCCGCTTGTAAAGGGTGAATGGATCAGGCCGGGAGCCCTGATCATCGGAGTCAGCTGCTTTGAGCTGGATGCGGGATATATGGCAGATACCGACAAGTGCAGGCTTGTTGTGGATAACACTGCTTTATACGAAGCCTGGGCCGAGGAATTTCCGTATCCGTCCTTTGGAGCAAATAACATTATAGGATCCAAGTTTACCGATATGATCCATGACGGACTTATTGAAAAAAGCGATATGTATGATCTGGGAGATATCATTTCCGGTAAGTGGAAAGGAAGAGAATCCGATGAGCAGGTAGTGATTTTCTCGGTCGGAGGAATGCCGGTTGAGGATGTGGCATGGGGAAAGCGTTGTTATGAGAAAGCCATGGAGCTTCATCTGGGACAGAAACTGAGACTTTGGGAAAAGCCGGATTTGGCGTAGATAGAGGTTAGCAAAAGGAGGTCTATTATGTCAGAGAGAATAAAGGAGCACCCGATACTTGGAGTTCAGGAAAAGGGTGAATTAGTAAAGTTTACATTTGATGGAAAAGAGATCGAAGGCTATGAGGGGGAACCAATCGCAGCAGCATTAAAGGCAGCAGGTGTGATGGTGCACAGATATACCCAGAAGGAACACAAGCCAAGAGGAATTTTCTGTGCAATAGGAAGATGTACGGATTGTGTCATGGTTGTGAACGGTGAACCCAATGTCAGAACCTGCATTACACCACTTGCAGCGGGAATGGATGTACGTACCCAATACGGGGTATCGGATCAACCGTTTGATGAGCAGTAACCGAAAGGACTGGGGAAGGAGATTGACATGAAGAGATATGATTTGATCATAGTAGGAGCCGGACCTTCCGGATTATCGGCAGGGATCGAGGCTGCAAAGAGAGGACTTAAGGTAGCTATTTTTGACGAAAATGAAAAACCGGGAGGACAGCTGTTTAAACAGATCCATAAGTTTTTCGGCTCCAAGGAGCACCGGGCTAAGGTCAGGGGCTTCGTTATCGGGCAGCAGCTTTTGGATGAGGCAGATGAAGCGGGAGTCGAAGTTGTGCTGAATGCGACCGTGATTGGTCTGTATCAGGATAAGGAGGTTGTTGTCAAAAGAGGCAATGAGATAGAGCATTTTAAGGGAAATGCAATCGTAATTGCAACCGGAGCCGCTGAAAATATGGTTACCTTTCCGGGCTGGACCTTACCGGGGGTTATTGGAGCAGGGGCAGCACAGACCATGATGAATCTTCATGGTGTACTTCCCGGAAAGAAGGTTTTAATGCTCGGTTCCGGCAATGTAGGACTTGTCGTTTCTTTCCAGCTTGAGCAGTGTGGATGTGAGGTCGTAGCACTTGTTGATGCCGCACCAAGAGTAGGCGGTTATGGTGTGCATGCGGCAAAGGTGGCACGTACCGGGGTACCGTTTTATTTATCCCATACGATTGTAAAGGCAGAGGGAGAGGAATGCGTGACCGGAGTCACCATTGCGGAGGTAGACAGTAAATTTCAGTTTATTCCCGGTACGGAAAAGCATTTTGATGTAGATACCATTTGTCTTGCGGTCGGACTTTCGCCTATGTCACAGCTTTTGAAGATGGCAGGCTGTAAGATGGAGGACAATCCCAAGCGTGGAGGCCAGGTACCTATCTGTGATGAATATGGCAGAACCTCCCTTCCGGGAGTATTTGTTGCAGGAGACGTATCCGGAATCGAAGAGGCTTCCTCAGCGATGATTGAAGGACGTATGGCAGGGATTGCAGCTGCGGAATATCTGGGATATATCGAAAAGAAGGATCTGGATACGGAGCTTGCAGCACTTGATCTGGCGCTTGACGGACTCAGGCAGGGAATGTTTGCACCAAAGAACAGGGGAAAGGCAATTGAACAGACCGAGGAAGGAATTGCGATTTCACAGAATTTACTGCTGCATGGCTATGTCGCAGATGAGGAAATAGACCGGTTTCCGGGAGTAACGCACAGGTCAGGAGTACATCCTGTTATCGAGTGTACACAGAATATCCCCTGTAATCCGTGTCAGGATGCCTGTAAGAAAGGCTGCATCTCGATCGGAGCAAACATTACCTCTCTTCCCATCGCAGTGGAAGGGGCGGATTGTATCAACTGTGGAATGTGTGTGGCGAGCTGTTCCGGTCAGGCAATCTTCCTTGTGGATGAGGATTGTGGAGACGGCACGGCAACGGTGACGCTTCCCTATGAATTCTTACCATTACCGGAGGAGGGTACTAAGGGAAAAGGACTTGGAAGAGACGGAAAGGTAATATGCGATGCTGAAGTGGTTTCCGTGAAGAGTCTTAAGGCATTTGACAAGACCAGCCTTTTAACAATGAGAGTGCCTAAAGAATATGCGACGAAGGCAAGATTTTTTAAGGCAGTTTAGGAGGAGTGTACTATGAATTCAGTAAATGATAGATCAAGAGATATCGGTCCCTTTGTTCCGGGACCGGATGATGATATGTTAATCTGCCGCTGTGAGGAGATCACTAAGGGAGAAATCCGAATGGCCGTACATGATGGAATGTGGACACTCACAGAGATCAGGAGGTACCTAAGAACAGGTATGGGACTTTGTCAGGGACAGACCTGCAGCAGGCTTGTCAAGGGGATTGTGGCAAGAGAGCTTGGCATTTCTCCGGCAGAGCTCGAACCGGCAACAAGCAGGGTGCCGATGCGTCCGATTGAAATGAAGATATTTGCAAATGAGGCACCGGACGAAAGGGAGGACGGATAGTATGAAGACAAAAGCAGAGGTCATAATTATCGGTGGTGGAATCATCGGATGTGCCACAGCGTATTATCTGGCAAAAATGGGAATTGAGGTAATCGTCCTGGAAGGCTCTGACCATATCGGAAATGGTGGTTCATCACGAAATGGCGGAGGAGTGAGACAATCGGGAAGAGATGTCAGGGAGCTTCCGCTTGTTATGTATGGAATCAGGAATCTGTGGCCGACATTATCTGAGGAACTGGAGGTAGACTGTGAATATCATCAGGATGGAAATCTCCGGCTTGGTAAGACGGAAAAGCACAGGGAGATTCTTACAAGGCTTGCAGACAGTGCAAGAAATGTCGGACTGGATGTCCGGATGATCGATGGAGATGAGGTCAGGGCGATCAACCCGTATTTGTCTGATGAGGTAATCTGTGCCAGCTGGTGTCCTACCGATGGACATGCCAATCCGCTCACGACCACACTGGGCTATTATAAAATGGCAAGAAGGCTCGGTGTGACATTTATAACAGGAGAGCCTGTAACAGAGCTTCGGGTGATAAAAGGGAAAATAAGACAGGTCATCACTCCCAATCATGTTTATGAAGGTGAGAACGTGCTTGTTGCAGCCGGTCTTGATTCGCGGGAGATTCTTACAACAGTGGGAATCGACATCCCGATGACCAACTCGCTGCTGGAATGTCTGGTAACCGAAGCACAGCCTCATATGTTTGACCAGATGCTTGGTACTGCGGAGGCGGATTTTTACGGACATCAGACAAAGCATGGCTCATTCGTATTCGGAGGATCCTCAGGCTTAGAGAGATACAATAAGGATAATGGAACACCGGTAAACTCCTCTAAAACAGCGCCCTGTATCTGCCGCGGAATCATGAAATACTTCCCGGATCTTGCCAATGCAAAGATTGTGCGTACCTGGGCAGGATGGATGGATGCCTCCTCAGATGGCGTACCATCTCTTGGAACAGTAGATGAAATTCCGGGATTGTATGTGGCATGCGCCTTTAACGGACACGGCTTTGGAATTGCACCTGCAGTTGGAGAGCAGCTGGCAAAGCTTATTGTGACAGGAAAGACGGATGTGGATCTTGGGGAATTACACTATGACCGGTATAAAGCCAAGATTTAGAAAGCTGTGTAGCTATTCAGAATCTCATGAGTAAATGAAGGTTACGCTGACAGTGGTTTTTATGATTGAAGTTCTGAACAGACAGGTGCTTAAACTTTATGATTTCAGCAGAGAAAGGAGATCTTATGAATAATTTCACATTTCATATACCAACAGATATCAGATTTGGTAAGGATCAGGTACAGTGCCTGCCTGCAGAATTAGCAAAATATGGAAACAGGGTTCTGCTTGTTTATGGTGGCGGAAGCATCAAAAGGAGTGGCCTCTATGATAAAATCAGGGAGCTGCTTGCAGACTTTGAGATATCAGAGCTTCCGGGAATCGAGCCGAATCCAAAGCTCACTTCTGTGGAAAAGGGGGCTGCCATCTGTAAAGAAAAGGGAATACAGGTCATACTGGCTGTCGGAGGCGGGAGCACCATTGATGCATCCAAGCATATTGCGGCAGCAGCCTGCTATGATGGGGAGCCATGGGATCTGGTTAAGGACAGAGGTCTTGTGAAAAAGGCGCTTCCGGTTGCGGTAGTCCTTACGATCTGTGCGACCGGTTCGGAAATGAATTCCGGAGCGGTAATCAGCAATGAGAAGACTCATGAGAAGCTGGAGATCAACAATCCTCTTTTATATCCCGTGTTATCCATCTGTGATCCGACCTATTTATATACCCTGCCTTCAAAGCAGACAGCAGCCGGTGCGGTTGATATATTGTCCCACGTAATGGAGCAGTACTTCCAGCCGAATGATGAGGCATATATCACGGATGTGCTCAGTGAAGCAGTAATGAAAACCGTAATAAAATATGCCCGCAAGGCGATTGATGAACCGGAAAATTATGAGGCACGTTCCAATCTGATGTGGTCATCCACAGTAGCGCTGAATCATCTGCTTACCGTCGGAAAGGGTGGCGCCTGGAGTGTTCATCCGATCGAGCATGTAATCAGTGCCTATTATGACATCACACACGGAGTAGGACTGGCGGTACTGACACCGGCATGGATGAGCTACGTATTATCGGACACGACGGCCCCCCGTTTTGCAAGATTTGCAAGAGAGGTATTTGGCGTAGAAGAGGCTGATAACCGGAAAGCGGCTGAACTTGGAATCCAAAGGGTCAGAGCGTTCAATCAGTCACTTGGAATGCTGGCAACACTTTCTGAGGCGGGCGTACCGGAGGACCTGTTTGATGAAATGGCATCAGAAGCAGTAAGGACAAGTGGAATTGCCTCAAGGGCATATGTTAAGCTGGACGTTTCTGATGTAAAGCAGATATTAATAAGCTGCAGATAAGGAAGAATATACAGGACGTATTGATTATAAGGAAGACAGATATTGTGTCAGGCAGTATCTGTTTTTTCCTTTATAGAAAATTCCGCTGGAATTTTCTATAAAGAAAAAAGCTCCGCACGGATGTGCAGCTCGCGGAGAAGAAATTAGTTGCTTTGCAACACCGCTCGCGCGCGAAGAGTTCGCCTGCGAACTCTTTATTTTGTTGTCCTGCACAGGGTAAACTTTACTATTTTTTTAGTGGAGGTTATGTGGTATGGTATGTATAAAGGAGGGGAAAGCCTTGTTACGTCCAACGGCAGTTAAAGTGGAAGCAGTATGTGCTTATCAGATATTAGTAGAATTTGATAATGGAGAAAAAAAATATTTTGATGTAGAGCCTTATATTCAGGGAGAATGGTATGGAAAGCTACGGATACTTGAATATTTTAAGAAGGTTACTACGGATGGTTTTACGGTCGTATGGCCTGATGGTCAGGATATTTGCCCGGATGAGTTGTATGATTTAGGAAAACTGGTGTCCTAGCCCCACGGATTATGAATTAATTATTTTTAAAACCCAAAATGTGAAAGGAAAGCAACATAGCCCACTTGATTAACAGAGAGGAGACAAGAGATGATACGATTTAATAATGATTACAACCATGCCGCGCATGAGAGTATTTATGAAGCAATGAAGGCCGATCAGGCGAACAATTATCCGGGATACGGAGCAGATGAATGGTGTACGAAAGCTGCCGAAGAGATTAAAAAGCTGATTGGCAGGGAAGATCCGGCCATATATTTTTTCCCGGGAGCAACACAGGCGAATTTTGTGGTGTGTGCCGCAGCATTGAATCCGATCCAGAGTGTCGTTTGTCCGAAAACAGGACATATCAACTGCCATGAAGCCGGTTCCATTGAAAACACCGGACATAAGATTATTGAACTTCCATCAACGGAAGGGAAGATCACGGCGCAGCAGGTGCGGGAATGTGCTTCTTCCTATTTTGAGCACGGAGAGGCAGAATATCTGACCGAGCCGAAATTGGTATATATTTCATTTCCAACGGAATATGGAACGATTTATTCGTTAAAAGAATTACAGGAGCTTCACCGGGTATGTAAAGAATATGGAATGTACCTGTTCGTGGATGGCGCGAGAATGGGATACGGACTGGGCGCATCGGTCAATGATGTAACCTTAAAGGATCTGGCAGAGCTTACAGATGTGTTTTATATTGGAGGAACCAAGTGCGGTGCGATGTTCGGGGAAGCCGTTATTCTGGTGAATGAGGAGCTGAAGCGCCACTTTAAGACCTATATGAAACAGAATGGCGCAGTTCTTGCGAAAGGCTGGCTGCTTGGATTGCAGTTCTACACGCTTTTGAAGGACGGAACCTATTTCACGATTACGAAAAGGGCAGATGAGCAGGCAATGCGGATTAAGGAAGCCTTTCACAAAAAAGAGATCCCGGAATACATGGGAAGCTACACGAACCAGCAGTTTGTGATTTTGTCGAAGGAGCAGGAAGAAAAGCTTTCGCAGAAATATATTTTTGAGCTGGATGGAGTGCTGCCGGACGGACGCAGCGTCGTGCGCTTTTGCACAAGCTGGTCCACGACAGACGAAGAAGTAGATGAACTGGTACGGGATATTCTGGCACTTTAGGATGGAAGATGCTCAAGGAAGTCCGGGGATTGGCATAACGGTAAGGTTATAGTGTTTGCGGAAAGGAGAAAACTGTGATGAAGAGAAAGATTTTGCTCTCGATGCTGGTAGTGATGACTTCGATTTGTATGCTGACGGCATGCGGAAATTCTTCCAATCCGGCACAGAATACGAAGAGTACGGATGCAACAGAAAGCGAATCAATGATGCAGGAAGAGGAAAAGCAGGCCGCCGAAGAAACGGATGCAGACGGGACAACACTTTCCGGAGACGATCAGGAAGCAGCCGGCGAAGATGCGGATAGTATGTCAAGAAATGTTGTCTATCGTTCGGATGAGTTTTATCTTTCGATTGTTCTGCCTGAGGACTGGGAGTACGGGATTTTATCAGAAGAGGATCTGGAAAAAGAAGATAATCTGTATTCCTGTGCGATCCGTTTCTGGCAGAAGGATTATCCGGAGGATATCTTTGTGCTGGGATACCAGGCGCCGTTTGGTATGTGTGGAACCGGCGTGACGATAGACGAATTGAAGCTGGAGAATGGGATCACCGGATGGCGATATACAGAAGAACTGGATTCGTCGTTGTGGCTGACGATTACATTGAATCATCCGGGAAACGATGTGAGCGGTGGAACGTATCTGATTACAGCAAGTCCGTCTCTGAAGGATTGGAAGGTACTGGAGCCTGCCTTTGAAGAGATTCTGCAGACCGTGTGGGTTGGACCAAAGAGCGGGGCAGAGGAATTGCTGAAAGGAGCCGACGACGATCTACTCAAAGAAGGTGCGGATGTTCCTTCCAAAGAAACCGTTCTGGAGCGGCGGAATGCCTGTTTTCAGGGAATGGCGGAAGAGGATATTGCGCGGCTTACAGAGAATATTAAGGTTGCCAATCTGACAATGGAATATAGTTTCCTGTATGACCGGTTGTTTGAAAGAATGGCAGATCCGGAGGATCTTTACTGGAATTATGTCGATCAGAAGGGAGACATCCAGATTGGTTATTCGCTGGAGCAGGAAGCAGTGGATGCATGGAAGGAGTATTCACAGAATGCCGAAGAGATCACGGATATGGACTCCTACTGGAAGGCTTATCAGCAATATGAGGAAGAGCACGGTCAGCCGGTATATGCCTACAACCGTTTTGATGCGGATAACTTTATCGCGTTGATGGAAGAGATGAAGGGATTGCTTAAGAATGATATGCTTACCGCGGATCTTAATCAGTTGATCGAGAACACACGTCAGGCAAAAGAGACACATGATGTCACTTATATTAAGGAAATTTATTATATTCTTCACGATATGGATTATTATCTGCTGCGGTATGCTCCCGATGATGTTGCATCCTTTGTACAGGATAAAGGAAGAATCGCGGTTTATTACGGAGCGTTACAGGTGTACGGGTAAGAAAAGCCAGAAGGAAGAAGCATATGGAATAAGAATCAGGGCATTCCTGCGGGAATGCCCTGTTTCATTTCCCGAAAGACAGAGTAAAAGGATTGTTCATGGCTCACCTCATATATAAGTTTATATAACTTTTGTTTTCTTATATAACTATATATAACTTTTGGATTCTTATATAACTATATATAACTTTAAAACCATTATATAACCTTATATAACTTTTGACAATCTGATTTTAATCTCAGTTTTACTTCATGGGAAAAGATCGAGTGGAACTTTTGAAGTTGATGTGGCATAATCTTAGATAGATTGAATCAATGAAAGTAGAGGAGTGTAGAGTTATGACGATTTTAAATCAGTTGAACAGCGCGCCCATGTACCTCATTTGTGGCGGCATCATTGCATTTGTGGCAGTTGTCTGCGTGATTTTCCTCATCAGGGCTTATCGGGCGGGCAAGGCACTGGGAATGGATGAAACGAAAATGAAACGGACCATTATTTCAAGTGCAACCTTTTCGGTACTGCCGAGTATTGGAATTTTACTGGGAGTCATTGCACTTTCCGGAAGTCTGGGAACACCGTGGCCATGGCTTCGTCTTTCCGTGATCGGAGCGCTTCATTATGAGACACAGGTAGCGCAGGCTGCAGCGGAGCAGGTGGGGATGACCACACTTTCTGCATCTGAAATGACAGCAACGTCATTTTCTACGATTGCTCTGTTGATGAGTATCTGTATTATGTGGGGCATGGTATTATCGATTTTCTTAAATAAGAAGTATACACAGAAGCTCACGAAGAATTCTTCTTCCGGCAAGTCGGGATCAGCCGGTTTTGCGGATCTTGCGATGACAGCAATGTTCATTGGACTTGTGAGTACCTACATTGGCCGTTACATTGGAGGCTTTATTTCTGAAAACGGTCTGTTTACCTTTAATGGAGACATCATTCCGCTTGTGGTTATGGTGGTTTCTGCACTGGTAATGGGAATCTTCGTATTCCTGTCCGAAAAGAAAAAGCTTGGCTGGGTGGACAGCTTTTCCATTGCAGGAAGTATGATTGCCGGTATGGCAGCCGCTGTGATTGTCGGGCTGATCTGATAAGATAGATCAACACTAGAATGCACGCTCTGCGAGCATTCTAATGTCAGGAATAAAAGCAGATACATAGAAGTGAGTAGTAATTAAGGAAGGGACACGAAAATTATGGAAGAAAATAAAACAAGTACGTGGGAAGAATACCGGAAACATACGCATGTAATCGGAAGAGTAGTAAGTGCCGTGACACTGGTTATGCTGGTAGGGGCACCGTTCCTGATGGGAAAAATTTTAGGAGCTTATCCGGATCTTGGAGCGGTGGCAAGAGCTTTTTTATCGGTAGGGCTGGTATGGCTTGTAAGCAGTGTGGCAGAGTTTTTGATTTATACACCGATGCTGGGATCCGGTGGCGGATACCTTGCATTTATTACAGGAAACTTAATTAATATGAAGATTCCGTGTGCAGTCAATGCACGTGACATGGTGGGGGCGAAGACCGGAACACCGGAAAATGAAATCATTTCTACGATTTCCATTGCAACATCATCCCTTGTTACGATTCTGGTTCTGGCAGCCGGCGTCCTGTTAATGGTTCCGCTGCAGCCGGTTTTACAGAGTGAAGTATTGCAGCCGGCGTTTGAAAACGTGGTTCCGGCGTTATTTGGAGCGATGGCCTATAAATATTACCGTAAGAATATGCATATAGTCGTATTCCCGCTTGTGTTGATGAGTGCGCTGTTTATCCTTGTACCGGGACTGATCGGATCGACCAGCTTTATGATTATTCCGTCTGGCGCAGTTGCTATTCTGGTAGCGTGGATTTCCTTTAAGAAGGGAAAGAAAGACCAGGCAGAGTAAGGATATTATTTTGATCAGATTCAGGTTGAGAATTTTGAATAGTTATACGCATTTATTGATAAAGCAGGAAAGGTAACTGCAATAAAAAGAAACGGTTACGAAGAAAGAAGGAAAGAGAATTATGAAATATGTAGGATTGGTTTTACTTGGAATACTTCTGATCATCATTTTATTGTTACTGATTGCAATAATCCGGACTCTTCTGATGCCGGACAAAACTTCCGATTATCAGCCGGAAGCAGATGAAAAAGAGGCACTCCGGCTTGCCGAAAAGCTTTCCAGGATGGTACAGTGTGACACGACCTCACATGCCGGAGAGGCGGAAGTAGAGAAATATCTTGGATTTCATAAGGTTTTAGAGGAGCTTTTCCCATTGGTACATAAAGAGCTTCAGAAAACCGAAATAGACGGAAATCTGTTATATTACTGGAAGGGAAAATCGTCCGAAAAGCCGATCCTTCTGATGAGTCATCAGGATGTCGTTCCGGCAGAGGGAGAGTGGATTCATGCTCCTTTTTCCGGAGATATTGCAGATGGTAAGGTATGGGGACGAGGCACGGCGGATACAAAGTGTACGGTAATGGCTTTTCTGGAGGCAGTGGAAGAACTGCTTGCGGAAGGCTTTGTGCCGCCGACGGATGTGTATCTGGCATCCTCCTGTACCGAAGAATGGGCAGGAGACGGAGCACCAAAGCTTGTAAAGGAACTGCAGCGAAGAGGAATCCGGCTGTTTCTTCTGTGTGACGAGGGTGGAGCTATCATTACGGAACCCGTTGGAGGAATTCATGGAAACTTTGCAATGGTGGGTGTCTTTGAGAAGGGCAAAGCCGATGTGAAGTTTACTGCAAGAAGTAATGGAGGACACGCCAGTGCACCGTCCAAGGGAACACCGATTGCACGCCTCTCCGCTTTTGTAACCGAAGTAGAGAAGCATTCACCGTTCCGTAAGAAGATGCTTCCGGAGGTTTCTGCCATGTTTACTTCTCTGGCACCATATGCCTCTTTCGGGTTAAAGCTGGTGCTTGGAAATATGTGGCTGTTTAAGCCGCTCTTAAAAGCAGTGCTTCCGAAGATCAGTGCGCAGGCAGGAGCTATGCTGCAGACGACAATTGCATTTACCATGCAGTCCGGCTCCGATGCATATAATGTGATTCCTCAGGAAGCAACCCTTGGAGCCAATATGCGTTTTATTCCCCATCAGGGAGAAAAGGAAAGTCTTGAAATTATCAGGAATCTGGCTTCCAAATACGGTTTAGAGACAGAAATTATCCATTCTAATGACTATACAAAGCCCGTAGATATCCATGGTGAGGGCTATCGAATGATGGAACAGGTGATTGCACAGACCTTTCCGGGACTGCCATCCAGCCCTTATGTAATGACCGGGGCTACCGATGCACAGTTCTATAGCCCGGTATGTGACAACTGCATCCGCTTTGCACCTGTGGTTTTCGGACCGGAGCAGATGAAGGGCATGCATGGCCTGAACGAGTGCATTGAATATAACTGTCTGCCCGGCGCCGTTCAGTTCTATAAGAATCTGATCTGTGCGGAGAAGTAATTATTCAATTTATTTGCCGGGGATGAGGAGAATATAAAGTGAAGATTTCAAAAGAAACATGGAGGCTGGCATTTGTGAAATCACTGCCAATTATGTGCAGCTATTTTTTTCTGGGTGCAGCCTATGGAATTATGATGGAGGAGACCGGATTTCCGTGGTATGTGGCCCTGTTATTGAGCATGACCGTATATACGGGTGCATTCCAGTTCGTGCTGATCACTTTTTTAAGTACAGGAGCCTCCTTACTGACGATTGCGATTACAGCCCTGTTGATGAACAGCCGGCAGAGCTTTTACAGCCTGACATTCTTGAATGACTTTAAGCGCATGGGAAAGCGGAAGCTGTATATGATTCATAGTCTGACGGATGAAACCTATGCCGTGAACTGTACGCTGGAGCTTCCCCGGAAGGAAAAGGAAGATACCATGTTTGGAGTTGCACTTCTAAGCCACTGCTACTGGATGGCAGCAACGGTGGCCGGTGCGGTGCTGGGACAGTTGATTCCCTTTGAATTGGAAGGAATTGACTTCTGCATGACCGCATTGTTTGTGATTATTTTTATGGATCAGTGGAAAAAGGCATCCAGCCATATACCGGCACTGGCAGGTCTTACCTGTGGAATTGTGTGTCTGCTGATCTTCGGACAGAGCAGCTTTATCCTTCCGGCGTTACTTCTTGTTTCCGGAATTCTGTTCTTTGCAGGGAGAAAGGAGGCAGCAGAATGAGTACACCAATGCTTGCAGCAGCCATTGTGTTATCCGTGGCGATTACATTCGGACTTCGTGCCCTGCCGTTTCTGATTTTTTCCGGAGAAAGGAAAATGCCGGACTGGCTGCAGAAGCTGGGGGAAATGCTTCCTTCTGCAATTATGGCGGTTCTGATTATTTATTGCCTGAAGGATGTTCCTTCTGATTTTGCCGGAACCGGCATACAAAAGCTGCTTGCAGTACTGGTTGTTGCTGTCAGCTATCATTTTAAACGAAGTACCTTTTTTAGCATTTTTCTTGGAACAGCGGCGTATATGCTGTTGTTGTATTTCTTTTAAAATGGATTTGAATCCGAAAAATATAAAACAAAATACGCGAAAATACAAAACAAAATACTCGAAAAATACAAAATAAAACACTCGAAAAATATAAAATTACATGCTTAAGCCGTTAAAAATATATTAGAAATAAGGCACACAGGTCAATTCCTGTGTGCCTTATCCTGTATTCAAATCCCCTTTATAGATTGAACATACATCTTGAATTATTATTGCCGTTCTGTAACCGTTAATCCAAGCTTGGCTGCAACTCCATAGAAGCCGTACATGGTATCGGTATCATCCAAAATTGGAGTGTAGTCCGTTCCGGCAGGGAAGGAAATCTGCAGCTTCTGGTTTTTGTACTCGAACTGAATGATGGATGTGACATCGCTGCGCTCTGCCATTTTCTTCAGAATGTAATCGCTGATCGTGTGCAGCCTTCCAAAGTCCGTAGTGACGGTGCCGTTTTGCGGAGCATTATAGACAAATCCACACAGATTCTGTACAGACGCTACGCTGGCAGGAATTGATTTCTGTTCCTGTACAGCACCGCATCCGGTACACTTATATTCCTCTAGACCATCTGCATCCGGCTGCGGCTCAACCGTTGTCACCCACTGGAAGCTGCACTCATGGGAAGGTGTGGATGGAGCCGGAGCAGAAGCGGGCTGTGAAGGAGAGGTATCGGAAGAATTCGATGAAGAACTATCAACAAGTTTAAAATCAATGCGTATGGTATGCGCAGTGTTATAACCATATACTATATCAGAAACCTGCCATTGTGGATTATTTATTTGTGGATTCATTATATCGTTTTTTAGATCTGTAAAATATAGAGAACCATAGCCTTTTGTATCAAATGTTATTGTATTAAAAATAGAACCATCATAACCATCTGGAGAATAACAATTGCCATTACTGATGATTCCTCTGGAGTCATATATTGTAAGAGTATCATCAGGGTTAAAAATAATTGATTTAAAGTTTTTCATAGAATCGGGATCGCCTACATCAATTGTAATATTATTTGCCGCCTTTGCATCCAACTTCATTCTACCAAAGATACCGATAACCATTGCAAAAGAAATCGATAATACTAATAAAGTTTGAAACCATTTTTCTGATGTGTTCAGTTTCATGTCTACGCCCTCCTGTTAAAACATTTATAAGTGTAACCGGTAATGATTCAGAAGCTGACTTGTATTTTAGTGGGAAAGGCTTCTGAATGATTATTCCAAATGTAACATAGTCCGGAAAAAAATATAAGTTTACATATGTTTCTTTTTGGGGATTGAATGCAGAAGAACAAGATTATAAGAAAACAGGATCGCAAACAGAAAATAAGATCACGCCATAAATTAAATTTAGAATTAATTTATGGCGTAATAACTGTTCGCAATACAATTTACAAAAACTGCTGTACAGATTCCCTTTTGCCTATAAATATAAATAAGAAGGGCTGATTTAATGAGTATTTGTTTCATCTCCGGGCGTCCAATTATAATAGAACTGAATCAGGCTGATGCGGGATTTGGTGGAAGTTTTTTCATTGAGAGAAGCAATATGGCGGTACAGCATGGTACGGGAAATATAGAGCTGGCTTGCAAGCTCCTGCATTCCCTGATCAGAGGTGAGAAGAAGCTGCAGGACTTCCCTTTCCCTGGCGGTAAGAGAGAAACAGTCACAGAATTGCTTGAAATGCGTGGGAGTGCTGTAATTATCACAGGAGAAATTAGTGTATTCCGGTTCAGGGAGTATGAGAGAATCGTTGTAGTCCGGTAACACAGGCGTAACAGAATTCTCTGGAATGCCGGGAGGGCAGGCAGTGGCTACCGGTATGTGCATATCTGCCTGTTGGGTATATAAGAAGAGCATAATCCCGATGACAATAAAAATAACAAGCGTTACAATATAAAGCAGCATCGGGTTTTGGGAGGAAACGAGCAGCATGGTCAGCTGACTGATACATACCGTACACAGGTTGTTGACTGCACGTCCCAGACCTGCCCAGAGACATGGAAGCTTAGTGTGGTAGGAAAGACTCATAAAGCGTACTGTAAAGTAAACAGCAAAGATTCCGGCAGACAAATAAAAAACAACACACGATATCAAAATACTTCCTCCGGTTTGAAGCAGGATAATGCAAATTAGGTAATTGCGAAACTCGCTAGGCTCGTTCGCAATCTTGAAAGAAAACAAGGAAGAATTCGCACAGAGCACGAATTCTGGAATGAAAAATGGATAACTGGACATTTTAGGCGCACTTTAAT
>Ga0129312_1000211_pt1 | contig 59424 bp, 46 predicted proteins | sample O827metagenome_FD_94434 | JGI IMG/M metagenome (GOLD analysis project Ga0129312, IMG submission 94434) | Orangutan group fecal microbial communities from Wisconsin, USA - O827 metagenome | ecosystem: Host-associated > Mammals > Digestive system > Large intestine > Fecal | place: USA: Wisconsin... | reverse complement strand
TTACTATAATAACAAAAGGATTCAAGCAAAAACAAAATGGATGCCTCCTGTAAAATACAGAGAAGCATCCATGATGTCCGCCTAACTTATAAATATGTGTCCAGAATTTTGGGTACATATCAGGACAGGGCGGTTATTTTTTGTTGCAGATCTTAATAGATTGATTGGAGGGTTATCCCCTCCGTCGAGGGACAAACCGCCTACCGTGTATGACAACACCCATATATTAATTATAGCAGAATGTATGTTCGCATACAATAAAAACATTCCACCAGACAACAGCAAGACAGGTGCACCTATCTGTCATAGATAAGTGCACCTGTGTCATTGCTGATGCTTGATCTGTTATGACTCCAGCCTATACGATAAAATTACGATTCCGTATTATCTTTACTCAAATCCTCGGCTGTAGCTTTCAGATTCTTTGTAAGCTTTGTCAGATCCAAGGTATAGGTTGTCTCTGCATACTTTGTTCCATTAGTTCCATCCCAATCAATGGTGATCTGATACTGATCTGATTCCTGATTTGAAAGATGAATAAGCAGACTAAAGATCCTGGCACCTTCCACCTGATCGAAGGTGTCTGCACCGAACTTCTTATTCCCGCATGCAACAACTACATCTTTTATGTCTGCATCTTCTTCCGGTGCTGCAAATTGAAGCGCCAGATAATGACCGGACTGTTCCGCTTCAACAGCAGAGTTGAAGCCTTTAAAACCTTCAATATAATTTAACGCACCGGTAACATTGATTTTTGTCGCATCGTTACTGTCCGCCGTAAATACCGGCCTACCATATGCGCTCACCTGTGACGGTACGCCTTCCCAGTTTTCATACAGTTTATGCACTGTTTCTGTCATTGCTGTGATGTCAGCCACACTCATTTGAAAAGTAGCTGCTTCCACGCCCTCGCTGGCTGCACCTGCATGATGATTCTCGTCTGCTTTCGCGCGGGCAAAGAAGTAATAGGTATTTCCTGCCTGCAAATTATCAAATGTCACAGCTTCCTGCCAGCCGTCAGCCGGAGCCTCATTCGTTTCAGCACAGGCATATTCCACGGTTTTTCCCTCTGCTGTAACAGCATTTAAAGTAATGCTGGCTGCTGTCGTTTTAGATTCGTCTACCGTCGGTGCACTGCAAGTCACATTCTCTGCCTTGGCAATGACCACATTTGCCATCGGAAGCTGCACATTTTCCGGTACAACAACAGTCTCTCCCTCTGCTAATTTTGCAGTAAATCTATAGCTGCCGGCTGCCGCATCAGCTTTATAAGTATCCAGTGCAGCCCATGTCACCTTTACGGTATGCTTGCCACCCTTTGAATCATATGCAGTTACTGTTTCCGGCAATTTCAGATCATCTGTGGCAGTTACATTACCATATGTGCCGCCGTTGATGTCAGAAACACTGTCAAAACGGCTGATCTGTACATCCGTATTTTCAAAACGGATCGTCAGCGGTACTATCGTTCCGTCCGCGCCGTATTTCATGTAACGTGTGATCGCTCCATCTTTCGCCAACTGATCTGCTTTTACCCATAAAATCACTTGATCATGGTTTGCGACCTGATCCTCGTAAACGGTTATCTTATTGCCGTCTGACAAGTTCTCCTTTTCACTGCCGAAATACAACTGATCCTTAATATCTTTTCCGACATCAATCAGCAGCCCGATCCATTTTCCTTTTCCTTGTTTCACATTAGATGATGCAAACGAATGAAGTGCATTCAAAGATCCTACAATCGTATAATCGTAACCGGTGCCTTTGAGTGTCACCGCATTCTGATTCTCATTTGTTTCAGTTAATGTACTATTCTTTTTATCGTCCTCATTATGAGTAAAGCCTTTTGCAACGCTTACCGTATATTTCAAGGCATCTGCCTGAAGTACAGTAACCTTTGCGGTAAGCTGTGGATTTACGCCTGTCCATGTCTCCGGTAATTGATAAGCACCACTGAACATGTATGTACCGGCAGTCTCTGATTGATACTTCGTAGCTGCAGTCCAAGTCACAGCTACCTCTGCCACATTGATTTTATTCGCATCATAAATAGTGATCTTCTCCGGAAGCTGCTTAACTACTTCTGCTTCTGTAGTTCCATTCGCAACACTGATTGCCGGATCGATGTAAGAGTTGCTGTGATACTCTGCTTTAATGACCGGGAACGGACTATGCGTGAAGGTCTCTTTCTTACCGTTGATAGTCGCTGCCGCAGTCACTGTAAGCACCTTTCCTGCATCTTCTGCCTTGATCGTATAGGTGTCACTTGTCGAAACAACCGTATCTCCCACTTTCCATTCATAAGTAAATACTGCCGATTGATCCGCGTCTGTGGTTGCCGCTGCTTTTAACTTGATTCCGGCCTTTAACTGATCCAGTGCACCTTCTCCATCAACAGACACATTAAACTTCACTTTCTTATCCTCTGTTGTACTGCCACCGGATGATGATCCACCTGAACCTGATCCACCTGTTGATGATCCACCCGAAGAAGATCCACCTGTTGATCCGCCACCACCGATTGTTGTAGAATCACCAGTTGAAGTCTTTCCTGCCTCAACAGTCTCACTCTTTCCCGTTGAATCTATGACAGTGACCTTGTCTGCGGTCTTATTATCCACTGCAGGCTTTACACCGTCTTTTTCAGCCTTTACGGTAGATCCTTCTGCACCTTTACCGAGACTGACAGACGCATTCGCATTCAGCTTGACATCTGATTTTACTGCGGATGTAATCGCTGCACCTTCTGCATTACTGGTGATCGCAACTGTCTCTGTAGTGTTACCCGCGACAGAAATTGATGCTTTTGTATCCACAGACACACTGGTAACTGCTCCATCCACGGATAAAGCCACATTTTTCGCATCACCTGTTACTGAAATATTCTTTATCTCTGCTCCTTTTTCGACTATTACACTCGCATTAGCCTTTACTTCCAGACTCCCTAGCTTTGTGCCCGCAGAAATCGTCAAATCTGCCGATTTATTTAATGTGATTATGGCATCTTTTGATACAATAATAGTTGCTCCTTCCGCATTATTTGTAATCACCGGCGCATTTGTTGAACTTCCGTTTACCGTTACGTTTGCCTGATTCTTTACATTGATCGCGTCTACGTCACCATTGGTCACGATATTGATCTTGCCGTTTTTTCCTGAAACTGTAATTTTGACGTCGTTTGCTTTCTTAGCTACCACAAACTTTAATGTGTTCTTATCCTTGATGATCACATTGTTATCATTTCCTTTGTCAGTAAATGCCTTGCCATCGCGAATCTCAATATTTTTGAAATCACCGGCATTATTGATTTTTGCCTTTGGTGCAGATACGATAAGCTTCTTTGTGCTATAGTCTCTGTCTTTAATCGTAAATGTTGTTCCTTTTGAAGTTTTAATGATAATGGATGTTACTTTCGGGTTTTTTAAAGCCTCCTGCAACTGTTCCTGTGTCTTAATCGTGACAGTCTTCGTTGCCGCCATTGATGTGGTCGGCGGTACTACCCCTCCGGTCAACACTAAGGCTGTAACCATTAACCCAGCAAATAACTGTGTTACTTTTCTGTTTTTCATTTCCATTCTCCTTTCGACCGTGTCGCTTTTAATGTATTACATTTCTCTTTATATCACATTTAATCCGTTATTTCAATAATAATAACGGATTAAATGTGACAGAATAAACGAATATATCAGTTAAAATGCAATAGAGGTGTATATCATGTACGAAGAAGAATTTGCACAGCGTTTAAGCGCATTAAGAAATAAAAAAGGCGTATCTGCCCGTGAAATGAGTCTTTCCATCGGACAAAACGCCGGTTATATTAATAATATTGAAAGTGGCAAAGCTCTTCCGTCTATGTCTGCTTTCTTTTTTATCTGCGAATTTTTAGGAATTACACCCAAGGAATTCTTTGATATTGACAGTTCGCGTCCCGAACTACTGCGCGAACTGAACATGAATCTCAAAAAATTAGACGACACACAATTACAGTGTATCGCCTCTATTGTATCTGATTTAGCCAGATAGTCTTTTATATTCATCTCATCACCACTGCCGCAAACGCTCAGCGATTCCCTCATAGCTGCCCTCAAAGACGATGCCTTTCATGCCGATGCTCTCTGCGCCCTTCACATTTGCCGGAAGATCATCGATAAATACACACTCCTCCGGTTGCAGGTCATAGGTCGTACACAGCAGTTTATAAATGCGCGGATCAGGCTTGATGAGCTTCACACTCGAAGATACCATGATCCCATCAAATAAGTTTGTATCAAAATAGCGCGGAAAATACTCATAGAAGAGTTGGCAGGCATTCGACAGCACATACATATGATAGTCGGCTTCCACACATCCGTTCACGAAATCCCGGGCTCCGGGAACCCAGTCCAGATCCTCCTGCCAGTGATCGACGACCGCACGGAGCGTCCCATGCATCGATTCCGGCAGTTTATCCTTCACGAGTCCGTAGCGCTCATCATTGACGATCTCCCCGCGGTCACCCATGATCCAGATATCACTGTGAAACAGTTCCTCCATGATCCGCTGTTTTTCTTCTTCTGAACGGCACAATCGGTCCAATGTCTTTTGCGGTGCAAAATCCAGGAGTACATTTCCCATATCCATTACTATATTTTTTATCATCTCGTCACCTTTTCTCTGTTTGCTGCTGGTCTTCCTGTACCTGGGACTTAAGGTTCTTATCTTTCCGCGCCCGCCTTCCGGTAATGATCCATAATGCAGCGGTCAGTACCGCTGCGATCAGACTGATCAGCGCGCCCTCCTTCATGTACGGATAGGTCATTGTGATCACTGTCGTGCCCTTCGATACACAGACCAGATGATTTTTCACCCCGATCGGCTGATCCGCACGGAAAATGTCATGGTATGAGATCGTGGTATTCACATCATCCTCATCTGATTCGATCACGATCCGGTCAGAATCATACGTCACATGTAACGGCACGACTGTGCGCTCCGGCAATTCATCCGCATCCAGATCCAGCGCCCGCGACAGCAGCGCACCCACCTGTGGGTCCTGTGTCAATGCATAGTGATACGTCAGATTAAATCCGATAAATATCAGGTTATCATTATATTTCGTTCCGTAAAAATCCAGCGACTGATCCAGATCCTGAGAAGTTCCCCACACCTCATCGAGTCCGTTGATGTAGACGGTCTTCCATTCTGTGTATCCGGACGGGAACAGATCCGGATACAGTACACCATCCATCGTGTCCAGTGCCGGATACCCGTTTTTGAATGTGATACTGTGACAGTCCGTTCCCAGAAAACTCTGTACACCGGTCGAATTATCCACAGGTATGCCATCTGCCAGTATCACAACCTTTGTGCCGTTTTCCGCGAGTCTTCGCACCATGTCCTCGGCACTTTCCTTATCATCATAGGTAAATCCGGCCAGATAGACCGTGTCATACTGCGACAATTCCTCATAGGTATAATCATTCAGATTCGTCGAGGTCGTCTCCTCCACAGACGGAAATGCCATCGACATGAGCGGCGCCGATGTTCCGATTCCGATCGCCGGATATCTGCTGGTCACGCCAAAACTCTGTGGTGTGTCTATATGGTACAGCACATAATCCCCATTGTCGTCGATCTGCTCATAACCCACCTGTCCGGCTGCCGCATCCAGCTTCTGCAGTTTGTCTGTCTGACCTGCAATACTGCTGATCCGGATCACTGCGGTATCACTGCCCAGCTCAAGCATGCGGTCAAACAGGTACAGGTAGTTCGTTTTCTCAAAAGACTCATTTAAACGTGATATATTCATCGCTGTAGCCGCAGACTGCCATCCCGCTCCGAATGTTGCCCTCACGCCGTCATGCTCCGGATCGGACACACAGTATGCTCCGGTCGCCTCCAGCGCACTCAGATCCATCAGGGTCAGACGCTGATTTGTGACCGACCTGGCCTCTGCGATCAGTGCATCTTTTTCCAGCCGGGTCAGACGCTGCTGTGGTGTCACACCATCCTGCGCTCCATAGATCAACTGCAGCGATGGAACCGTATCCAGTACGAGCAATAGCAGCACGATGATCAGAAACGGCTTTTTCAGCGTGCTCCAGATGAGCAGACTGTACAATGCAAAACACAACGCAATCGAGATAAACCGCAGCATCCACAGATACTGGCTGCCCGGCAATGTCACGAGCACATCATACATCGTAGTCGTCGTACACAGGAATATCACAAACGCTGTCCAAAAGCCTGCCATCGAGCGTTTTTTTGCAAATAAAATGCCAAAAATAACCAGCAAAAACGCTGCCAGTCCAAAATAAAATACATCAAAACCGCGCGAGAGCCGGCGCATCGGATCCAGTGACGTCCATGCATTCTGGAAAAACTGCCGCATGACCTGTGAACTGTCCGTTGACGTGATACCGCCCTGCAGCGATGCATACAGCCAGATGCCTGTCAACAGGAATCCGAGAATGACTGCCAGCAGTACATGCAAGATCGGTCGTGCACTCTTCCGGTACAGGATTCCATATACGACGAGAAAGATCAGCATCGCCAGCGCGATCATGCCCGCATATCCTGTATGGCACAGCGTCATGAACACAAAACAGAGTGTGATCTTCGGCAGACTGCTCCACCGCTTTTCCAGCAGATAATCATGCACATTTTCCACAAACAGCGGCAGGACGGCCATGCATAATGCACGCGGCAGATTGCCCTCTACAAATATCGCAAACAGATTATTGGGCATAAAAAACCACAATACGCCAACAAACGCACCCAGCACCGGTCTGCGATGACGGCAGCCGATGATAAACCATGCGGCTGCTCCCAAAAAGAATACGATACCCAGATAGATCAGGTACCCGCCCATACAATCTCCGGCGGCCAGCGCCTGACACATGGCGAGAAAATAGACCGGCAACGGTGCCCAGTATCTCATCATCTCCACGCCGTTGTACCACATCGGATCAAACAGCGGATACCAGTTGCCGCTCCTGATCGCCTGATACAGCACCGAGCCCTTATAGATGTGGCACATCGTATCCGAACCGGACGGCCAGATTCCACTGCGTGATACGAGATACATGATCGCAAATGAGATCGCCGCATAGATACTAAATACCAGTATATATCCCAGCACATCGCCTATGTTTTTCAAATATGATCTCTTAGTCTTCATTTAATACGCTCTCCAGCATCTCATCGATCACACGATCCAGCGTCTTATCCGTCTTTTGTCTGATGTCCGTCATATACTGGTCATCCTTGCTGTAAGTCACCACATAGCTTCTCGTCGGTGTCTCACTGCCCTCGATCCGCACCAGTTCACCATCGACATCCCGCATAATCTCACGCAGACGCTCTCCAAAATACTCCACGATATTCTCCAGCGTCGGGATCACCACATCGAACGGCTCCAGATCATTGAGAATCCGGTCCTGGTACTGCGCAAAAAAGCTCTGTGCAGCCTTTTCATACGCATTGAACTCCATGAAATCACTGCGTTCCACAACAATATCCAGCGTGATCTCCCATGTATGCGGATGGATCTCGCCGCGCCTGCCATTGATGATAATGCTGTGACTCGCATTCAAATAAAATTTAAACCGATATTCACGTAATAATCTACTGTTGTTCATGATCCAATACCTCTCTATACATATCAGCAAACACAGCTTCCAGATACTGCTGTGGCTTCTCTGTCAGATACTTTCCGGCCGCACATTCAGCTCCGAGAGCCGCGATCTGTGCATTCCGTTCCTCTGTCTCTATCTGCTCCGCACGCAGGTTGACCAGCAGAATATACGTATCATCGATGATGACACGGATGGTCTTCTCATTAAATCTGATCTGAAGCTGTGCGAAGAACTGATCGCGTGCCTCTCCTTCGGGGCAGCGGATCAGCAGCAGTTCCAGCGGCCAGACATCCGGTTTTTCCTCCACACGCATGAGCAGATTCCTGAGTGCATCTGCCTCAAATGCATTGTATTTTGTCTCGAACTGCCGGTCTTTTTTCGTCTTTTCCTGGCTGATCTGTTCGATCCTGGCAACGATCTCATGGTTTTCCGCATCACATACACGGTACTTTTTATACCATTTTTCGGCAAGTACCACGAGTACCATGCCACCTATAATGATAAACAACAGAATCAGGATCATCAGCAGCACCAGACAGATCTTCGCGCTCATATAATCATTCTGATCAAGGATGACATCCCTGCCAGTCAGCAGACACAGATGATAGGTCATGTTATTATAATGAAACAGCACACCCGATGCGATATATTCCCTGTCATTCATCTCGATCGTTGCATGCGTGACCTTATTGACCTGCAGACTGCCTATAAATGCATCTGCACTATCCGTTGAATAATACGTCTGCGTCGTGAATCCCTTATAGCGGTTCGTCTCCAGTACATCCTTGACAAATACAATGTCATTCTGTTCGGACATCGTCCAGTAATGACCACCGGAGCTGTCCAGTGTATGCAGGATGTTCTGTATGATCTCAGCATCATCACGATTTTCCTTCAGATTGATCTGATCGAGCACCAGCTGGACATAGCCGTCCTGCTGCGTTGCATACACACTCAGGATACCATCCTCATACTTTTTGAGCTGTCCCCAGCCGAGCACCGCCATCACTTCGGTAAATACGAGCACGATCACCAGTACCAGCCATGCATTGACTCTCTTTAGTTCTTTTTGTTTCTTATGATTAGAATTCTTTTCCTGTTCCACTTCGAAATTCCCCAATGTCTCCGGTTCCTCTGTGTTGACAAATCCTCTGACTTTTTCGATCCGGCTGCGCAGCGTTGACAGATCCTGCGCGATCACATCCCGGAATGCATGCCACTCCTCCGTCAGCGTCCGCGTCTTCCATGCGCTGCTTGTATTGATACTGTTGATGATACCGGCAAACCGGATAAAAAACACGAGCAGATTAAAAAACGGCAGTAACGGCACGATCCACCACTGTCTCCGGTAATAGCGTCTCTCCTCCGGAAAATCCCGCAGAAAACCGATCGTTGAAAAATAATACAGATATCCGCAGATCGTGTACAGCCCGAACAAAATAGCCGTCGCCAGCAACACTGTCTTACCGGAATATCCCACAAAAGTCAGACAGATCAATGCCAGATACCAGATAATACGCGGAAATGCAAACGTGTGATCATACATCAGCGTCTTGACAGACACATCCGTGAACATCTGGTACGAACGCATCTTCCTGCCGCCAAACATCTTGGCAACTTCCAGACTGCCACGCTGCCAGCGCTGTCTCTGCGTATATAATTTGTCCACATTCTCGATCGGATCCACGAAAAAGATCGACTTCTCACTCATATAGATCCGCTCACCCTGCAGATAACGCATCTGGAAGGTGATCTGTGTATCCTCTGCCAGCGTCTCCGTGTTGTACAGTCTGGATTGCAGGATTGCGGACTTACGGAACGCAGAAAAGGCACCCGACACTGTGTAGATCGAATTCAGGTCAGATGCATAATTCCGTCCCGCAAGAAAAGCCTGCGCATATTCCATAAATTCCATTTTCCGGAACAGCCGGGCGAATCCCCACGGATACGCCTGCACCAGTTTCGGATCGGTCATGATCGCTCCCGTCATGCAGTTGATAGTCGTGTCATGCTCAAACTTATCGACCATATTGGTCAGCGCACGTTTTTCCAGCACACCGTCACTGTCAATATGGATAATATATTTTCCCTCACTGTTATACAGCGCCAGATTGAGTGCTCTGGATTTGCCCTGCTCCGCATTGAGCCACTGCATGATCAGATCCGGATATTCCTTCTGACATTTTGTATATACTGCAAAGCTGTTATCCGTCCCCCGGTTATTGACCAGAAAGATACGGATCTGACTATTCGGATAATCGCAGTCATTGATCGAACGGATACATGCCTCGAGCGTGTCCTGCGAATTGTAGACCGGAATAATGATCGATATCTCCGGATAGATGATGGGCTTTGGTATTTCTTTTTGAAATAACAGTCGCCTGAACAGGATGAACACACTTCCCACTGACGGTATGATCTCCATGATCAACGGAATGATGATCCATGCTGCCCAGAAGACAAATGAGTTTGTAAATCGCTCAATGATCTCCATAGCTGAACTTTCCTAATTTCATTCGTATAATCTGCGGCTTTGTAAACACATAAAAATACAATAATACAGACAGTGCATAGAACACGAGTCTGCCGATCAGTGCGTGTGAAATATAGTATAGATCCAATCCGCCAAAATGGATCATCTCACAGATCAGGATGATACGGAGTGCATTCGCCAGCATGATATACAGGACACCGCATATCGCTACGATCACCCGCTCTGCCACCGTGTACACACGGAAAAATATGAGCAATGATAAAAATGCCATGATCTCTATGATGCCCGAACACTCAAAATCGATCTGCAAGGTGATCGCCCCGACATTGGACTGCACAAATAAGATCCCATACTTAAAATACGGTACAAATGTGCCACTGACCTTGCCCACAAGACCCGCGATCGCCGCTACTGCCCGTGCCAGCGGTTCGGTCAGAACCGGGCGGACATAAAACATCATCAGTATAAATAACCCCATTGCCCCCAATAGATAGTGCCAGAACTGCAGCTTCGCGCGGTCTGTCACGCGCAACAGATACAGCCACACCAGCACGACAATGATTGCAACTATATATTTCATGTGTTATCCCTGTTTCTTTCTCCTGCGCTGTGCCAGATAAGCAACGCCTGTCGTAGACAGACACAGGAAAATTCCCATGCCGGCACCGGTCGGTGTACCTGCAGTCGTCACCCACTGCTGTCCAATGCGTCCCCATTGACCATGCAGTGTCTCGATATTGTCCGGCTCCATGCCAAACTTCTCTGAAAGAGTCGTCAGATCTACCTCGAACTCCATGTTATCCTCAGACTCAGAGATCGCCACATACATTTTGCCGTAAATATCATTGTGATATTTATTGCCGTATTCATTGCTGCTGTCCGCTTCTTCAAACTGTGAAATGTTTGTCGCTTTCTTCCAGCCCTGTGAATCAATCAGATAAAACCCATAGGTTCCCGGATCCAGCCCCAGTAACTGTGGGTTGTAGTTGATATTTCCGGCTGCATCCACAGTTACAAACTGCGGATAAAAATCTTTATCGCTATTGATACGGATCGTTACCGCGGCAGTGAATTCTCCTCCAGCTTCCTCCAGATGCCGCTGCATCCGTGTCACGACATGCGCATACAGCTTGCCGTTTGCAGAATACAAGGCGGCTTCTCCATCCGGCTCATTCTCATGTGTACCCTGTGTCGCATACTGGATCAACTTGTGCGGATAATTCTTCCAATCACCGTATTGACCATCACAGGCCACACCGTTGAATTCCTTATCAGTATCCTCCGGTTCATCAGGATCGCCCGTTGTTCCCTGCAGGTTCGCAACATCCTTTACGATCGGTTCACTCTGATAAATTCCAAACGAAATCGTATTTTTATAGTTCGGCAGCTCACTGGAAGGAATCGCTGCTTCCCACATATGAGGAGCACCAAACCATTCCTTATTATTGACTGCCACCTGTGCACCATCAACACCGGCTACCTGTACCTCTCTTGTGAGCTGAATGAGCATCGTATATCCCAGATCCGTAGTGATTGCATACTGACCTGAATTATACGGTCCTGCATTGCACACAGAACCCCAGTCACCGGCGCCATCACCATTACCGGCTGCCATAAAATACAGATATACATAATCCCCGTCCCATACCATAGCGACTTCATCTACGGTATCCCAGCCTTTATTCTCGTTCATACTCGTCTTCGCAACCGCATCCCAGTCCGAGAAATCACCATCGATTGTGATACCCTGATAGCTTCCAACGACCTTCTGTTCTGCCTCATCCTGCTGAAGTTCTTCGATCTCATCTTCCGGCTGCTGTTTCTGCGGATTTTCCTCGTTTTCTTCTGTTTCTTCCGGTTCGGTCTCGTCCGCAGGCACAGTGTTCGTCTCATCTGTACCTGACTCCTCCGCACCATCCGATGCGGGCTCCCCCGGCTCACTCTCTGACGGCTGCGCGGCATCTGCATTGTCCGCATCCGTCGTCGTATCCGGCTGTTGTGTCGTATCATTTACCGTATCTGTGGCTGTTGCATCATCTGACGCAGCCGGTGCCGTCTGATCTGTCTCGGTAGCTCCTGCCACTGTAGATAACACCAATACACCCGTCAGACATAACGCAGTCAGCGCTGACAGTCTCTGTTTCATACCATTTCTCATATTTTTTCCATTCCGCATCCGATTCGTCCCCCTGCGATCCGGCAGCTAGAATACCAGCCGCCTCTGTATCTGAAAACTAATGAAAAATAACATCAGATCCACGATGATCTTGATCCCTACCGTACTGATAGGAATCAACTGTGCAAATGCAGTCACCAGTCCCGCGCTCGCCATCATCTGAACGACACATAACAGTGCATAGCGCCAGACACTGCCCACTATCTGCCGTTTGCTCTTAAATACTACCTTATAATTGATCAGGTAATTAACGATCGCTGACAAGATCCGCGCCGACACGGTCGCGACCGTGATCGTCATCACACCTAACGCCAGCGGTGCGATCCATTTTGAGATCAATGTAAACCCTGCAATGTCCACGACAAATCCTATGAGCGAAGCCATACAGAACTTGAGCAGCAATGCATAGATCTGTAGCGAATCCCCAAACGGCCGGAAATGCGAGGCCCGGTTCTGCTCCAGATACACCGTTTTGATCGTTATCTCATATATCGGCACATCCAGCGTTTTTGTGAATAGCAGCATATTTGTCTCGTACTCAAAACGTTCTCCCGGCACAGCTGACAGTTCCCGCATGAATCCCGCCGGGATACCACGCAGCCCCGTCTGTGTATCCGTCACAGAGACACCACAGCATATTTTCATAAAAAAGCGTGTAAACCGGTTGCCGCAGGAACTCTTCCACGGCACCTGCGCAGCAGAGAAATCACGGCACCCGAGAACCAGAGCCTCTGGCCGCTCCCGCAGTGCATCCCTGCAACGGATGATATCCTCCGGCAAATGCTGTCCGTCCGCATCCGCGGTAACGACTCCCTCCAGATTCTGCCAGCGCACCAGACACTCATTGAATCCGGTCTTTAGCGCCCTGCCTTTTCCGAGGTTTCTCGCGTGATGGACAACGACCGCGCCCATCCGCTGTGCCTGTTCAAATATATGTACTGCTTCTGCTGTTGTGCTTCCGTCATCTACGAGCAGTACCGGATCCGTCCACTGCTGTTCCAATGCGTGCAGCAGATCCAACAACTGCTGTCCCGGCTCCAGCGCCGGTATCAATAATGCGATCATATGTGTTTACCTGATTGATGTGACCTAAATATTATACACGATTTTCCGTCTGTTTTCAACGTTTTGCGCTGTTTTCCCGGCAGTTATCATTGCAGCTGAGCACCGAGCCGTTACTTTCCATCACGCTGCGGTACCAGTATGCAGAATCCTTCGGTATCCGCTCCTGTGTCTCATAATCGACATAGACGATGCCAAAGCGGTCATTATAACCTTTTGCCCACTCAAAGTTATCCATGAATGACCACTGGAAATATCCGCGCACATCCGCGCCATCCTCGATCGCATACTGCATCGCGCCGATATAGCTGTCCAGATACGTGATCCGGTTCGGATCATGCACTTTTCCATCGACGCTCACCATATCATGACAGGCCGCACCGTTTTCGGTAATATAGAGCGGATACGGATAACGCTCGCACAGGAAGCGCAGTCCGTAATAAAAAGCCTCCGGTGTCACCGGCCATCCATTCGCAAGTCTCGCATATCCCTGTTTGCGCGGTACGATCTGCGGCTCACCGTTCTCATCCGCGCGCACCGGATACCCGCTGTAGATATTCTGCCCCATAAAGTCGATCGGCTGATGGATCAGTTCCAGATCTTCCGGTCTGATCTGTGGCAGATACTGCGCGAATTTTTCCAGTCCATCCTCCGGATAATGTCCTAAAAATACCGGATCGGAAAACCAGGTCACATTCCATGCCCAGTTCTTGATATCATTATAGAAGCCAAAATACGCTTTTTTAGCTGCCTCCAGATCTTCCGGTGAATCAGTCGCCGGATACGGCACACTTCCGGTCGGGGCAAATCCGATCCGGATCGGACGCCTGGCATGCGCCCGCAGTTCCTTTACCGCCTGTCCGTGTGCCATCAGCAGATGATGTGCCGCCAGAAATGTCTCGCTGACGCTCCGGCACACGCCCGGCGCATGCATCCCGCTCAGATGACCGAAACCGATACAGCACTGCGGCTCATTGATCGTGATAAAATATTCGCACAGATCCGAGAAACGCTCTGCCACCAGCGCCGCGTAATCTCCGAACCACTGCACCACATCCGGATTCATCCACCCGCCGCGCTGATACAGCTTCTCCGGAAACTCCCAGTGAAACAACGTGATATACGGTGTGATCCCGTTTTCTTTCATGCACAGGATCATATCCCGGTACATCTCAACTGCGGTCTCATTGACCCGACCCGTTCCTTCAGGCAGGATGCGTGCCCAGTTCAACGAAAACCGGTAATGTCTGATCCCCAGTTCCTTCATCAGCGCAAAATCCTCGCGATACCGGTGCATGTGGTCACATGCCACATCCGCAGTGTGGCCGTCAAAGATCTTGCCATTTTTTACAAACGTGTCCCATACACATTCTCCCGCTCCGTCTGCGGGATCTTTTCCTTCTATCTGATAGGCGCTCGTTGCCACGCCCCATACAAAATCCTGTGGAAACATTTTTTACTCCTTATGTACTCTCTATGCTCTCATCATCGACTTATACGCAAAAGTATACGTTCCAAAAACGTCCAGCGCAAGTCCAATTTCTTCCATTTTTATATAATTCACACAATCTTCATAACTGATCGATCTTATTTTGCAGGCTTGTTCTTCATTTTGCAGAATCCTGTATAATCACTTCCTATTAAAATGTCTAGACACAACCAGTCCAAATCGACACATCCGTGCCTGTTTCGATTCGGATTTTGTAAAATATAGACAAAAATTTTTGAGTATTTTTGTCAATTCTAGTCATTTTGTTTCTTGATTTTTTCTTTTTCAAGTGATAAAACTACTTGTATCAAATAAATGAATCGCAAAAAGCAACGAATGGGATACGTTGGTGCAGATCAGACATCTCACAGAGAGCCGTCGTCCGGTGAAAGACGGCAGATGTTCCTACCCGACATCACCCACGAGCCTCACGCTGAATCCAGTAGGCGCCGACGTCTGCTCCACGTTATCAGAGCAACTGTTGCCAGACAGTATTGAGTGGCTGTGTATCTGCACAGCAACGCAGAGTGGTATCGCGGAATATTCCGTCTCTGTAGTTCGATTGAACTGCAGGGGCGTTTTTTTATATATACATATATACAAACTTTTAGAAAAGAGGCTAGATTATGAATGGAATCTTAATGATGATCATCGCTCTGGTAGTATTAGGAGGCGCTTATCTCCTCTACGGACGATATCTTCAGAACAAATGGGGAATTGACCCGAACGCAAAAACACCCGCCTATGAATTGGAAGACGGCGTAGACTATGTACCCGCAGACACCAATGTCGTATTCGGACATCAGTTTGCATCCATCGCAGGTGCAGGCCCGATCAACGGACCGATTCAGGCTGCGATCTTCGGATGGCTGCCTGTATTATTATGGGTGCTGATCGGTGGTGTATTCTTCGGCGCAGTACAGGATTTCGCATCTATGTACGCATCTGTAAAAAATAAAGGACGTACCATTGGTTATATTATCGAAGAGTATATCGGAAAACTCGGCAAAAAGCTGTTCTTAGCATTCTGCTGGCTCTTCTGTATCCTCGTCGTAGCTGCTTTCGCCGATGTCGTAGCAGGAACCTTCAACGGTTTCAGTGTCGATGAAGCTACCAATGCGGTAACGAAAGTCGCAGCCAACGGCGCTGTCGCTACTACTTCTCTCTTATTCATTCTGGAAGCTGTAGCACTTGGATTTATCTTAAAATATGCAAAATTAAACAAATGGGTCAACACCGGTATCGCTATCGCAATGCTCGTAGCAGCCGTAGCCATCGGTCTGAACTGCCCGATCTATCTTGGCAGAACTACCTGGCATGTGATCATCTTTATCTATATCCTGATCGCCTGTGTCACTCCTGTATGGGCACTGTTACAGCCGCGTGATTACCTGAACAGCTACCTGCTGATCTTCATGATCGTCGGCGCTGTCGTAGGTATCTTCGTATCCAACCCGACCTGTAACCTGGCTGCTTTCAACGGTTTTGAAATAGATGGTCAGTACCTGTTCCCGATCTTATTCGTAACGATCGCCTGCGGTGCTGTATCCGGATTCCACTCACTGGTATCTTCCGGAACCGCTTCCAAGCAGATCAAAAACGAGAAAAACATGCTGCCTGTATCCTACGGCGCAATGCTGATGGAGAGTATGCTCGCTGTCATCGCCCTGATCGCTGTTGCTTCCTTCGCTGATGGCGAAGCTGCTGCACAGGGTCTGACCACACAGCCGCAGATCTTCGCAGGCGCTATTGCCAACTTCTTAACCGCGATCGGTCTGCCGTATCAGCTCGTATTTACACTGATCAACCTGGCAGTATCCGCTTTTGCGCTGACCTCCTTAGACTCTGTTGCACGTATCGGACGTCTGTCTTTCCAGGAATTCTTCCTCGACAGCGACACAGATAAAGACAACATGAGCCCGGTCACAAAAGTACTGACCAACAAGTATTTTGCTACCATCCTGACACTGGTACTCGCATTCCTGTTAGCCAAGGTCGGCTATGCTGAGATCTGGCCGCTGTTCGGATCAGCCAACCAGCTGTTATCTGTACTGGCACTGGTTGCATGTGCTGTATTCTTAAAGAAAACCCATCGTCAGGGTGCTATGCTGTGGATCCCGATGTTCTTCATGATGGCAGTCACATTTACCGCACTGACCATGACGATCGTCAAGCTCGTCTCTGCACTGACTACCTCAGGACTTGACCTCGGAAATACACTGCAGCTCATCTTTGCAGTATTACTGCTGCTCCTGGGTATCATCGTAGCGATCCAGGGTGTCAAGAAGCTGTTCGAGAAAACCGACAGCAAACAGGCTGCATAATAAATGCAAATTGTTCATATCACGCAAAAATCCCAGGCCGTAACCGGTCTGGGATTTTTTTGCTAAATCATGCTATTCCCGCACACGTTTCAGATAAATCCTGCACAGGAACAGGCAGACAATAAAAGTGACCACAAATGCCATCGGTTGTGCTTCCTGGACACCCTTCAATCCACGCACGCGCTCTAAGATCTGCAACATCGGAATAAACACCAGTCCACTTCTCAGGCAGGAGCCCAGGCTTGCCAGCAGTTTTTCACCGATACTCTGAAATCCCATCTCCACCATCATAGTGAGCGGCACAAATAACTGTCCGATACACATCAGGCGCAATGCCCTGATACCGATCGCGATCACCTGCGGATCGTCACGCAGCTGTCGCACTACCGGTCCGGCAAATATAAAAATAGGAACTGAAATGACAACTAATACGATCTCTGCTCCCGCAAATGCCGCCCAGAATGCCTTGCGCACCCGGTTTTTTCTCCCCGCACCGTAGTTGAAACTGCTGATCGGCTGAAATCCCTGTCCGATTCCGATCGCAACTGCCATCGGAAAAAAACTGATCCGCGATACGATACTCATCGCTGCAACTGCTTCATCACCATAAATGCCGGATGCCTTATTGAGCAGCATCGCAGCCACACTGTTTAGCGTCTGCCTCAACAGACTGGGAAAACCGGTCGCCATAATGTTCCATGCGGTCTGTACATCACGTGAAACGCATTTTACGGAAATATGCGTCTGCGTCTTTCCGCGCAGAAACATACTGAGCAAAATGACAAAACTGATCACCTGCGATACAGCCGTTGCTATACCGGCTCCTGCAATCCCCAGCTTACAGCCAAATATCAGCAGCATATCACCCGCAATATTAATGACCGCGCCTGTCATCATACCGACGGTTCCCAATTTGGCTTTGCCCTCATAGCGCAACAGATTATTCATTGTGAGACTGGAAGTAAAAAACGGTGCCGCCAATACAATATAGAAAATGTATGTGCCCGCATAAGGTATGATCGTCTCCGTACTTCCAAGCAGATACAATAACGGCTTTAAAAAGAGCAGACTGCATACCGCTATGATCAGCCCCAACGAAAATGACAAGAAAAATCCGGTCGAACTGTACTTGGATGCCTCTGCCAGATTCTTTTCTCCCAGCTTTCGTGACATAATGCTGCCGGCGCCCTGTCCGCACATAAATGCAATTGCCTGCAAGATCGCCATATAACTGAATACAATACCGGTTGCGCCGCTCTGGCTCGTGCCTAACGTACCCACAAATGCCGTATCTGCCAGATTGTAGATATTCGTCACCATCATACTGATGATCGTCGGCACTGACAGTGTAAACAGCAGTGTCCCTACCGGTTGCGTCGTCATGCGTTCAAATTGTTTTTGCTGTAATTCTTTTTCATTCTCTATCATGTCGTCTTCACTTCCCATCAAAAAATGAGACGCAGACACGCCTCATTTTCTCATATCGTTCCATCACTTCACACACGGCATCCAGCCCCCTTTCTGTCATGTGAGAGCGAAGTCTTTGTGATTCAATAAAGACTTTGCGCCTTAGGATATTTCATTTAGCTGCTGCTACTGTTACTCGGATCTTTGGGATCTGCTGTCTCTATGTATTTGATGATTTCTATGATCTTTTCCGCTGACATGCCCTCGCTTTCAAGTGCATGGATGAGGTTTACAACTTCTTTGCCTGTCATATATTCACTCACTTTCCATCACCGCCTTTCGTTTGCACTCATTATACTGTAACGCAAAATGTTTATTCAATCATTCCCCAAAATTTTGCACCTTAGATGTGATGATATAGTTACTCTTCAAACTCCAAATCATGCAAATTAATTCCAAAGCTTTCAAGTTTGACTTTTGTTGTTTTAATTTCATAGTCTAACACTTTGTTTTCACATGTATTTGCTCGTTTAATAGCCTGCAGATTCTTATAATAATCGATGATATTGTTAATAACTTCAAATTGATTCATTTCGTCTCCTGCTTTCATGCTATCACCACCTTTTCAAGTGGTATTATACCATAGCGCAAAGTCTTTATTCAATTATCAATGTAGCAAACTTACTCTCTGCAATAAAAGGGATTTCATCTGCCCGAACAGGCAGCTATAGAATAAAATCTTTCAGATTCATCCATGTTTTCAGGGTAAAAGGAAACAGTTACCACTATTACATAGCGATAACTGTTTTTAACATAACATGACGATTTCATTTTGTCAGATCATGCTATTCCTGCAAACATTTCAAACAATTCACTCGATTCTGGATTAACAAGGCTCTCAAACAGTAAAATCAGTGTTCCAGCCATTTCATAGTTTTACACCTTCTTGAATTAACAAGGCTCTCAAACCAAGCGAGGTGTAAAAATCCCAAACAGATGTTTTACACCTTCTTGAATTAACAAGGCTCTCAAACTGCCACACACACAACACCGCGACATGCGAGTTTTACACCTTCTTGAATTAACAAGGCTCTCAAACGGAAACAACAGAGGCTATGCGCCTAAAAAGTTTTACACCTTCTTGAATTAACAAGGCTCTCAAACGGTATTGATTAAATAAGCGGCTTGCGTTTGTTTTACACCTTCTTGAATTAACAAGGCTCTCAAACCACGGTACAGTTCATATCCCTCGCGAGCCTGTTTTACACCTTCTTGAATTAACAAGGCTCTCAAACATCGTTTCTGTATATCTCCCTTTGTCAGAGTTTTACACCTTCTTGAATTAACAAGGCTCTCAAACGTGTCTCAGTGTAAAGCATTCATTGATTTCGTTTTACACCTTCTTGAATTAACAAGGCTCTCAAACACCTGTTATCGTCAAATACTTCGTTTGTGAGTTTTACACCTTCTTGAATTAACAAGGCTCTCAAACCTCAAATTACATGAGGTTATCACCGAGCCAACGCATTTTGCGAAATGCGGTTAATCCTATTAAGAAGTGATCAAACATAAATCTTTGTCTATTATAACACATTTTTCTTCCGGGAGGACATAATTTTTTTGTCCTTCCAGATTTATCAAATATATTTTTGAATAAAAACAGAATTCATATAACTGCCACATTTGATCAGCCGTAAAAAATTGTTTCAGATTCAGCGCCGCAAAGACTCTGATCCCACAAATTGTACTAAGCGCACGCAAATAATCAATCAACCGTTCCAGCGGATTATCTCCATCCACCGCAATCTTTACATCGTATGCCTTTAGCACAGCAGTGACATTCAAATCTGTTTCGGTAGACAATTGGTATGGTACCGTCGCTATGATACTCTCCAAAAACTGTAACATTTTTGTATTCATGTCACTGTATGCCTCATACAGCATATTTTTTGCGTTACCATCCAATTCCTTATATAACTTTGTCAATATACGTTTCTCATTACTGTCTACAGACAACGGATTTGCAATAAATACCACATTTTTCACAAATGGCATCTGTTGATCCCCTTCCGATAAGATCAGTTCACCATCTGCGCCCTCCGTCTGTGTGATGAGATTTCGCAAAAAATCAGTAAATACCACCGGTTGTTCTAATACCAATGTACATATCTCATTTTCCTTTAACCGAAGTTCTAGATCATATCTTGCATACACTAATCTCATAATATGACCAGCCTTTCATCCGTATCCAATACATTGCCTGTTTTCTCTCCGACAATCAGATCCATCTTGTTATATTGTTTTTCCGTGACCCGCAGTGCCTGTACCAAGCCCTCATGTGGTTTATTCTTCTTTATATTTTCTACGATTGCATTCGCAACCGAACTATTCTGTGCCAATTTGCAATACACAGATTCCTGCACCATCATAAATCCAGACTTGATCAGGTATTTGCGGAATGTCCGGTAATCTTTTCTGTTTGCCTCAGTCAGCACCGGCAAGTCAAAAAATACTACTACTCTCATAAATCTATAGCTCATATTGATAAAATCGTATTTGTGAAATATCCTCGTCGTTAATAGCGTCAAACACACTCTTGCAATAGATCTTTATCGCATTGTTCACATACTCCACCCGGCCATTGATCACTACGTTGCTCTGAAGTATACGGAGCATTTCCATTTTTTCTTCATGCTCGAATTTCACAGGACTCAATTTCTTGACCTTGTAATCTACAATCGGCCTGAATGGTTCCATCAAATCCGAAGCCAGATTGAATGGATTAAACATATTATCATGAAACAATCCCAACTGCGTCAGATAACCATTTGCTACGATACATCTATTAAATGTTGATAATAGCAATGAATATCCATAGTTAAGTGCAGCATTCAGACTGTTCTCTGCTGTCCTCGTAAAATCCATACCAAACAACGCATTAAAATATACTTTTGCTGCATGCCCTTCTCTATTCGTCTCATCATCAAATTGTATCTCTGAAATATATTGGTATAATTGCTCTGCCTCTGCGAGGCCCCAACATGCCAGATGTTCTGCCTGCTTACGGATCTTCTCCGTAACTATCTCTGTCCAAGCCGCCTTTTGTATATCCTCTTTCCATGCAATCTGCGTCCGTATTTTGGCACTGGTATCATGTGATCCGTAGTATCCGACTAATTCAGAACACGGATTACGCTTCTCATCACAGAAAATGACCTTGATCTTCTTTTTCACGAGTTCGCTCAACAGCGATGCCGTCAAAGACACCGCTGTTGATTCTATAATCAGCGTCTCTATCTCACTCAGATGAATTTTTAAAACATCCATCTTCCGCACAACCATAAACCCCATCTGATAATCCAGTTTGGCATTGCTGGATATCACCACCGTCCTCCAACTCATGCTTTGAGTAAATTCACCTTACTTTCATATAGCCCTAAAATTGATCGATTAATAAGAAACAACTCATTTGCCGCTGACATATTGCCTGAAATTCTAATTCTTCCAACATCCTTCGGTCCGGCTATATCAATTAGTGAAAAACCTACACTTTGCAGATTTGTTGCTGTAAATGAAACTAAATTTACAAGCAACTCTATCTGTCTTTCAAGCGTTAAACTCGCAAATTTTTCTTTCCCATAAGTTAAAATACTACCTATCGCTTTAGGATGATTGACAAAAATGGAATTGTTATGTTTCGTTTCCAGTTTCTCATACAATCTTAAATTCTTTTCTCTACATATAATTTCCGAGTTGTCTATTGTTTCTTTATTCCTTAATGCCTTCTCAATGTTTTTAATATATTTTATATCACAGCCATCTAATATAAGTGATGTTGCATTCTTAAGCTCTACATTCTTACGGCTATCAAATCCTACAATATATAAAAAATATCCATTTAAACAGATTAGCGAATATTTTTCTATTTTCTGTGATATAATTCTCACATCAGAATATCCCAAAACATCTGTACAATATTTCACCAGATCCTTTTCTGTTTTTATCCGTGATTCATGATACATCAACACACTCTCAAATGTTTTTATTCGTTTCTTTCCTTTTTTCGCCTCAATAAATATAAAATATGCAGGTGTAAGCGATGTATATCCTCCATATCGACCCACATCCTCCATAATACCCTTTTTCACAGGAACATAATTTTGTGCTTTCGCTACATAGTGAGATACCGGTTGAACATTAAACAGTGCATCATTCTTTTTCACAGCCATCCGAGTCATCAGTGGTGTATTTTTGTGCATCATTTCACGCACGATCCGGATCGTACCCTGTCCATCTTTTTTATCTGCGATCCATGCCACTTCCTCTCCACGAGTTACATCCCAGTCAAACATACGATCCATATTATAATGATTTTTCTTTTTATCCTTTGTATAATCATTTTTAATAAAATTCCACGGATTTTTCGTAAACTTTGTATAGTATACGTTTCCTACAACAATGTTCAGATATGCGTCCTGTGCATGATGAAACTCATTCACTAATCTACTCTTCACAAATCCGTTTTTGTGTCTGAATTCAGATACGTTGGATGCCTTTGCATACACGATCTCCGTACTCTCCGGAAGTAATGACTTTAACAGTTCACAGACACCTTTCGTTCCCTGACTCGTCTCTACCAGCTGTCTTGCAATAAAATCTCCCTTCTGTTTGTCCGTAAAAGGTTCTCTCGAAATCAAGCGATGGTATTTTTCATCTGTAATCAGACCGCTTCTACGCAAACTATCCCACAATTCCCGCACCTTTGGATTGGCAGTGATCTGTGCCGGAACCGGATAGTCATCCTTTTTCAAATGTTCATTTGCTGATTTATTAACCAGTACAAGGTTGTTTATAATGCTGTCATCCTTCACATAATGCCTCGGATAGATATGATCGATATCATATAAATTATCGTCAAACAACTTTGACAGCTCTATCTCTTCTCCGGTATACATATCACGTCCCATCTGCATATAATACAGATACAGCTTTTTGCTCCGCAGCTTTCCATTGCTGTCCGCATCCTTGATCTCCTGCTCCCAATTGTGAATCTCTGTATTTTTAATATGTTTATACCTCTCCAATAACTGGTCCGCTCTGGACGCTTTTCTGCCATTATCTCCCTTCTCTTCGTCTGATCTCGTCATCTCCACAAACACGCGGGTGGGAGCTTGTCCCATCACTTTTTCGATCTCACGCACTACCAGAATGGTCTGCCAGATCATTCGTTTCACCGGCGCAGAAAAATAATACTCATCTAAATCTTCGTATGCGAAATCACTAAGTGAACGGACGATATGATCTCGTTTTTCTTCTAAAGCTTCTTTAAAAGTAAAATCCGGACTATTGATCAGTTCCATAAAATTCAAACTATAATCCCACATAGCCTGAATCAGCGATAATTTTTCTCCTGTCGATTTATCGCATCCCTGTAATTCAAGTAATGCTCGTGAAAACCTTCCCCAGTCCTTAAATTTATATCCCAGAATCCGTTTTACATTTGCATCTGTCAATTCACCGGACTCCACATATTTTGTCAGATGTTCCCGATACATTTTCTTTGAATCCGCAAAGATAGTTCCCCAATAAATGATATCCTCCGCGATATCCCGATACTTATCCTCCTGTAGTTTTTCTCCAAAAACAGCATACATCTTTCCATAAGATGACAATGACTGATTGATGACGACATCAATGCCACTTACCTGATCTTCCGACCGGATCTTGCCCCACAATACCAACTGCTTACAGAGCTGTTTTCTTGTGACACGTCTGCCTGGCAAAAAACACTCATTAAATATCCGCTGTTTCAATTCCGTATCAATACGCTCTCCATCAATGCAGATATTATTGATCTCATTTAACACACAGTATTTTTCATATGCGAGCGATGCTTTTGGCATGACCCTTTCTCCGGAGAGATACGTGCATGAACGGATCAAATGTTCAATAAATTCTTTGGAGGTCGCCTGCATGTCGATCTTTTGTTCTATATTCCAAGGCAGAATTCTACCGTCCTCTTTTCGCATTGCCCATCCGGTTTTGCTGTTTTCTCCAAGTGGACCGACATAATATGGAATCTGAAAGGAAAAGAGCATCAATATTCTTTCTGAAACGGTATATCCACTCTCATCTTTCTCTTTTAAAAATGGCAGATACGCTTCCGCATTTTCTAATATTTTTTTCATTTCTTTCCGATGCACCTGATTGGGGATCACACCATTTGCACCGGTCAGTTGCTTCGGCAAAAACTGCTCTTTTTCTATTTGATCCAATATGTACAATATGCGTTCATCACTCTTTGGGCAGTCTCCCAGAGTTTTTTTGATCGTCGCATACAATTGATCCGATTTACGATCTTTCATATTACGTCTGTATTTATGATCGTCTGCTAACGAATTCGACGAATTCAGAGAATTCACATATGCCGAATAGGTTGCCGGCTCATTTGACCGAAACATACGATTATATTCCTGATCTGATCTGTATTCGCGATAAACCGCTTTCAGACACTGTAGATCAGACTTATGCTTCTCATAATCAGCGACTCTAGCAAGCGACAGATAATCGGAATTTTTTAATGTACCGGATAAAACTGCATAATCATAGATCGACTTCATTGACTCAATCACAGAATACGTCTCATCGCCCAGTTGTTCCATCAGTTCAGGTATCTTGTCAGTATATGAAAAATCATGAAAACAAACCGGTATTTTTTCCTCCGAATCCGTTTCAAATATTACATTTGCATTAATACTCAATCCGGACATACATTTCAAAAATTCATTTGCCGCTTTTTGTTTCTTTGAAACACCATATAGCTCGCATAACTGTTCATGCTTTTGTTTCCTCCCGATTCCGTTATCTCCAATCACAGAGACGATCTGTTTCAATGATACACATGCTAAACTTATTTCATATTCCTCATTCATTTGCTCGATCAGCCGCTCATATATAGTGCGCATCTGTTCATTATCAGATTCCTCGTCTGTTGTATTTAACAAAAAATGTCCCCGATGCTTAAACATATTCAATAAAGCCAGATATACCAGCCGTACATCAAATGCCTGCCCTGTCCCATCAATATCTAACAGTGCTTTTCTTAAATGAAAAATTGTAGGATACAGTTTGTAATAATCTGCATCTTTAAAATACTCATCGTTAAAGATCCCGTTTGATGATTGCAGCCGATCGTCCTTATCTTCCATAAAATATTTGCTGTTGTCCAGTCTGGTAAAAAAATCCCGATCAACTTTTTCAATCTCATCCGCAAAATAATCCTTGAGCAACCCAATCCGTGCCATCTGTCTTTGCCGTCTTCTCCTGTTTATACGGTTCGTTCTTCGCTCTGCAGCAGACTCTGCCGGATCAAATTCACGAATTCCCCATAGATCCTTTCCTTTTTTCCTTAAAATACAGTAGTTCTGATCTGTGACAGCCCACCCCACAGAGCTGCTTCCCATGTCTAACCCCAAATAATACCTGTTCTCCTCCATACAATTTCCCTCCACTTTTTTAAATTTTGATTGACATTTTCTCACAATGTGTTATCCTATAAAAGAATTAACAAGGCGAGTGCAAATAAGGATTTTTCCGATATCGCTTTCGAGTCCGCATTGTGCGGTTAAAGAAGATCTGGTTTCCAGATCTTTTTTTATTCATGATAATTTCCCCTCATTTACAATATCATAGCCTCTATGATACATCAAGTCTCGTATCTTGCGTAACTATCTTAGCACAATCCAAGTCCAATAAAACGGACTTGGCAATTATTTTTGTAAAAAAATAAGCAGGATTAAATCAAATCCTGCTTATTTCCTCATAATTTTGCATCTCATCTATAAACTTCCTCACTGCCTGCGAGTAAGGTATATTTCTCCGCCATGCAATGACTGTGCTTGCGGTGATCTTTGGATACAGCTTTCGTTGTACGATCAGATCCTCGCGCCAGTATCTGGCAGCTCCGGTGACGGATATCGGATAACCCAGTCCATACATTGCCATGACCCCGGCATTGGTACCGAGATTACTGATAAAAGATACCTGCAGCCTGCTAAAATCCTTGCCAAACCAGTTAGCCAATTCACTCTGTATATTTTCACGCTCCGGCAGGATCAGCGGTTTATCCACGAGATCTTCCTTCGTGATACGATCCTTTTGGGCCAGCGGATCATCCGGTCGCAGTCCTACCACCCAGCTGTCACTGTCAGCGATCCGGATATAGTCCATTCCCTCTGTATTAGAAAATATCTCAGTAATCTCAGTTCCATGGAATCGAATCCTCTTTATTTTATCCGTGCATATTCCTCGTCAGTGACCGGCTCACACCACTCATTGGAAGTCCCGGTTCCGGGAACCTCGACTGCCAGCTGTGAGAACCAGCTATCCGGCGCTGCGCCGTGCCAATGCTTGACTTCTGCCGGAATATTGATGCAATCACCCGGCTTCATCTCAACAGGCGCCTTGCCTTCCTCCTGATAATATCCGCGTCCGGCCACGCAGACGAGGATCTGTCCACCACTGCTCTTGGCATGATGGATGTGCCCGATAAAATACTGTGCAAATGCATCGTTGGGAGCTCCGATCGGGAATACCATTGACTTTGCATGCGCGCGCATCGCATCATCCTCATACGGCAGATCTCCTTCTGCCTCCTGCCATACCTCTTTCGCGAGGTTAAATACTGCAGATGGAATTTCAGCGAAGAATCCGTGATTCCCTGCGACATGAGTGCTACCACTGTGATGATACTGCGGGTCTTGACATCAATATCCTGCTGGTTCCAGTTCTCACCAAAGAGAACATCATCATTAAAATGTGCAAACTCCGGTGCAAATGTTCCCAGTGCGTTTCTGCCTGCGCGATTGAGCAGCTTACCTTCGATGATCTGTGCTCCCGGTGCGGACGGCTGCAATTCTTTGACTGTATTTCCGAATCCACTGCTTCTGGATTTCTTATCCATCCAGTTTAAGTCTTCTCTCGTATAAGGAGTCTCCGGTTTGATCTCATACAGATCTGCTCCTGCTGCCTTTGCTACCAGCTCGGCTGTCTTTTTTGTTGTTCCGCTTGCGCTGAAATAAGCGACTAATCTTTTTGCCATGATTATCATCCTCCTGTTATTATGTAAAAAGATTGTTTTGGAATTTTTAGAAATCCTTTAGATTTCAGACACATGAGGTTCACATTTTCCACATATACTGAACTTGTTCAGATGAGGAGCCGAAAGTTTTACGGAACCCGGAACGGCTCCGACAAAAAACAACAGGGCCAAGTGCATGGCTGCAGCCGCGCACGAAGCCCTTTTATTGATGTTATTCACCAATTGATCCGAAGTCCCTTCGGATAATGATTCTTCACCACGCCACGACCCGCTTTTCCCCAGCCGAGCGGTAATCCCCGATAAGTTACGAGCGTCCAGCCTTCCAGCGCAGGATCACAAGTTAATGTCATGCCGCGCAGGTACTGCTCCGGCTCGTCTGTCTCACAGGTCTGCGTCACCTGCTCCGCGCGCAGTGCCAGCGCCAGTGCATGCGACGGCTCAAACCGGTTCTTTTTATCCGTTCCCAGATGAAGTCCCGGACGCAATACTTTCATACCTTTCAGATCCGGCATCTCCTGTGGAATCAGATACAACTGCTCCCCGAACATCTGTCTGCGTCCGGTCAGTTCACAACGCAGATACTGCCCGGCAAATGATTCATATGCCGCCCACGCATCCGCGGATCCGTTCTTATTCAAGTTCTTTTTTCCCTTTTTATTTCTAGCAGAACTGTCTGCTGTCACCGGCATAGACGTCTGTCCCGGGATCCGCATCCCGGTCTTTTTCAATCGCGCAACAAAATGTCCCTCTCCGCGCTGCCTGTGCGGATAGATCCGTCCGGTTCCCTCCAGTGTGCCATCTGAGATACCGAGGGCTGCCGTATCGATCGGCTGCAATGCCAGATCCGGATATGTCTCCAGCAGCCACCGGATCATATCTTCATCCTCTGCCGGGGCAAACGTACATGTCGAATAGACGAGTACGCCTCCGGGGCTGAGCATATTGACTGCACATGCCAGGATCTCCCGCTGACGATCCGCACACATCTGTACATTCTCCGGAGACCACTCACTCAGCGCAGCCTCCTCTTTGTGAAACATGCCTTCCCCGGAACACGGTGCATCTACGATGATCCGGTCAAAAAATGACGGAAAACGCTGCTCCAGTTCCTGCGGCGAATGATTGAGCACGACCGCATTTTTCACGCCCATGCGCTCGATATTCTGTGCTAAGATCTTCGCACGGTTTGGCACGATCTCATTGCATATGAGCAGTCCCTCGCCAGCCATGCGCCCGGCGATCTGTGTCGACTTGCCACCAGGGGCTGCACACAGATCCAGCACGATCTCGCCCGGCTGCGGATCAGCGATCTGCGCCACACACATCGCACTCGGCTCCTGAATGTAATACAATCCCATCTCATGATAGACATGCTTTCCCGGCCGGTCCATCTCAGAATAATAATATCCTTCATCTGCCCAATTCACCGGTGTGAGCGGCCACGGCAACAGCTGCTCAAATCGCTCTTTTTCGCACTTTAACGGATTGCGACGCAAGCCATACGCACGTGGCGACTCATAGCTTGCAAAAAATATATCTGCCTCTGCTCCCAGATCTGCTCTCATACGCTCCACAAATGCCTGTGGCAGTGTGATGTGCTGCTCATTCATATCTTTATCTTTTCCCCTAAATCATCTTAACTGTCCGTGACCTGCCTATGCGGGCTCGCCAACCAGTGTAGAGATCTCCCGATGCTCGATCGCTGTAGAGAACACAATCTGCGTCTGTGTCTTACCGAATTTCTGCACCTGTGAGACAAAAGCCTCCAGATCTCTCGTATTGGAATAAGCTACCTCCAGCAGCATTGCATAGTCACCGGTGATACAGCTGCACTCGATCACATTGTTGCATGCACGTGCCATGTTCAAAAAAGCATCCTTTTTGCCCGGAAGCACTTCCACATTGATGAATGCACGAATGCGGTTACCCATTTTCTCTTTATTGACACAGGTATGATATCCAAGAATGTATCCCTCTCGCTCCAGCTTGTCGATTCGTGCGGAAGTCGCAGGTGATGACAAAAATACCTGTGATGCAATATCCTTCAAGGATGTTCTCGCATTCTTCTGTAAAATATGTAAGATTTTTCTGTCTACACTGTCTAATTGCTGTCTCATAATTCCACCTCATCTGTTTTCCGTGAAACGATCATTGATCTGTTCTGTCAACCATGAGGTTCCGGCGTAAAAAGGCGCTTCAACCCCTTGGTTGAAACGCCTTCGTTTCGCTTAATTTTTTTAAGTTATGGTTATAATAACATTAAGAATCTAATTTGTCCAGTCCTTTTTTTTAATATTTTTAATCAGCCTTGTTTCCCTTCACGTTTTAGAGTAAACTGGGAAAAGGATCACGGACAATCCGTAACCCGGAAAGGACATTTATCATGCTGATCGATTTTCATACACATACGTTTCCCGACAAGATTGCCGCTGCTGCTCTCGAACAGCTTGGCACCCGCGCAGGTATCTCACCGCACACCGATGGAACCTATCAGGGACTGAGGGATGCGATGACCCGCGATGGTGTAGATATCTCCGTTGTGCTCCCTGTCGCTACCAATCCTGCCCAAGTCGAGAAGATCAATCGTCGTGCGCTGCAGACCAATGAATCTGCATCAGAGACAGGTATCTACTCATTCGGTGCGATGCACCCTGACTACGCGGATTATAAGCAGGAGCTGCACTGGCTCGCCGACAACGGTTTCAAGGGGATCAAGCTGCATCCGGACTACCAGCTGCATTTTGCCAACGATGAGGCGACCATGCGCATCATTGACGAGGCAGAGAATCTCGGATTATATACCACGCTCCATGCCGGTATCGATATTGGCTATCCCCCACCGGTACACTGTACACCGGCGATGTCCCGTGACATCATCGACACGCTGCATCCCACACATATGATCCTCGCCCACACAGGAGGCTGGAAGCAGTGGGATGACGTCATCGAACTGCTGGATGACCCGGACGTATATTTCGATATCTCTTTTTCACTCGGCGTGATCACGCAGGAACAGTTCCTGCGCATCGTGCAGCAGCACGGCAGCGAGCATCTGCTCTTTGGCACTGATTCGCCCTGGGACAGCGCAGCCCATACGCTGGAGGAGCTGAGACTCCTGCCACTCTCCCAGGAACAATTCAATGAGATCTGTTATAAAAACGGAGCAAAAATACTTGGAATCTGATACTCATATGCAAAGAACCGGCATCCCATGACAGGATGCCGGTTCTATTATTCTCTGTATCAGTTTGTCCAGATCTGTAACTATGCCAATGCAGCAGTGATGATCGCCATAGAATATACCTCAGATGCATTACATCCACGTGACAGATCATTGATCGGTGCATTCAGGCCTAACAGGATCGGGCCGTATGCTTCGAAGTTACCCATACGCTGAGCGATCTTGTATCCGATGTTACCTGCATTGATATCCGGGAAGATAAAGGTGTTTGCATGTCCTGCGACCTCTGACTCCGGGCACTTGGTACGCGCGACACGCGGTGATACCGCTGCGTCGAACTGTAACTCGCCTTCGATCGGCAGATTCGGTGCTTTTGCCTTGGTCTTCTCAGCAGCGTGACGCATCTTATCTACATCCTCGCCGGAACCGGATCCTAACGTAGAGTAGCTAAGGAATGCTACCTTCGGATCGATATCGAAGATCTTTGCACACTCTGCAGTCTCTGTTGCGATCTCAACGAGCTGATCCTCGGTCGGCTTGATGTTGATCGCGCAGTCGCCCATCGCCAATACCTCATTATCACCGGTAGCGCTCGGTCTTACCAGAATAAAGCATGATGATACGATGCTGTTTCCGGGCTTTGTCTTGATGAGCTGTAATGCGGGACGAACCGTGTCTGCGGTAGAATAAGTCGCACCGCCGAGCAATGCATCAGCCTCTCCCATCTTTACCAGCATCGTTCCGAAATAGTTCGCCTGTGCCAGTGTCTTGCGTGCCTGCTCAGGTGTCACACCCTTACTCTTACGCAGTTCGCAGAACAGATCTACCATCTCGTCCATGCGCGCATAATTGGCGGGATCTATGATATTTGCACCACGGATATTGAATCCACTGTTCTCTGCAGCCGCTGCGATCTCTGCCTCATTACCCACGAGGATCGGGCTCAGAAAACTACTTGCCAGCAGACGCGATGCAGCCTCCAGAATACGGGGATCACTGCCTTCCGTAAATACGATCTTTTTCGGATTCTTCTTCAGAATCTCAATTAACTGTCCAAAACCAAACATTTTCTTTTCTCCTTTAGCTATCATGTTTTATAATTCTAACTGACTACTATTGTAAGCCTTTAGCGTATAAAAAACAATATCCGTACCTACATGTATTTTGAAAAAAGCAATCTGTTTTTCTAGCCTTCGGTAGTGCTCGCATGCTCCTCCAGATAATCGATCGTATACTCATTTAAAAAGTATTCTTTCAGGCTATCCTCATCATAATCCGTCAGCAGATCTGTCACGGAATCATATTCATTTTCCTGTGCATATTGCTCCATCTTCTGCTGCAACTGATCGTCTGACAATGTCAGGTTCTCATTCTTACGGATCTCAGCAAGTACCATTGCCTCATTTACCGCATCGATATACTCCTGTTCCCGCGACTGTTCATCCACTCCCAGCATATCGTAGACTTCGTCCAGCGAACAGTTAAACATATCCGCATAGCTCTGATATCCGCTCTCTACCTCGAGCTTTTTCTGCTTGTACAATGCCTTTGGATAACCACTGATCTCGCATGCATCCACTGCTGCCTGTACCAGATCATCCCGCATCGTCTCTTCTGCATCCTGCTCATTGGTCTGCTGCAGTTCATCCCGGATCGACTGCCGCCATTCTTCGACCGTCTCATACCCGAATGTCTCCTTCACAAACTCGTCGGTCAGCTCCGGATATATGATATCCGAGATCGTATTCACGACAATATGGTAGCTGATCTCTTTTCCGCACAACATAGCATCCGTAAAATCTTCTCCATATGTCACCTCCAGATCCAGTTCGTCCGACAGGGCAGCTCCGATCAGGGCCTTATCCACTTCTTCGCCAAACTCGCCTTCTCCTACTGTCAGATCATATCCGTCATCAGAAAAATCGTACACCACATCATCTCCGTTCTTTGCGAGCAGAGACACATTGACCAGCTGCCCTTCCTCTACCGGTCCGTCAACCTCCTGATAATCTGCATATTCATCCATCTGTTCCTGTTCAGATTCAGTCACAGCCTCCTCCGTGACCTTCTCCACTGTCTTTGTGACCTGCAGACCTGTATAATCTCCCAATGTCACGTATTTACTGTAATCGCCGTTGTCACTGCCGCAGCCGGGCAGAAGCAGTACCACTGCAAGCAGCGGCACCAGCCGGTAATTGATCTTCATATGAATATTATCCTCCAAAAATTATTTGATCGTTACTTTATCGTTACTTTATCGTTACTTTTATCGATGCTCCCGGATCGCCGACAAATACCACGTAGCCGTCCTCAGGCAACGCCACCATGCGCTTTGTGCTAAGATAGCTGTCATACCGGTACTCACCACCCGCATCATAGACCGCCACCATCGCATTTTTATTCGCAGGCAGTTTGATCCGCAGCTTTTTATCGGCTGTCTTTTTGCTGATCCGGTACCATTTTGCGTATCCGGTTTTGCTATTGATCCGTACCATATAAGATTTCTTTGACGACAGATTCTTCAACCCATCCTCACGGATCGCCGTACCACCTGAATAGTGCATGTATTCCACACCTTTTGCATCTTTTTCAAATACAAAATCCGTGGCATCCCTTGATCCGCTCATAGGCATGTCGGTAAACTGTTCCGCAGTATCTGCATCCGTGATCCGGTTGTAATACAGATATCCGTCACAGCTTTGCGACAGATCGATATCCAGTCTGGCAGTGCCCTGTACATATCTGATGGATGAAGCCTTTTCCGTCAACAGGAAATAGCTTTTCCCATCGCGCTGCTGCCATGCCTTTTTCACAGATTTTTTCAGATTAAGTTCGGGAACCTTCTGCCCGGTGTATACATATGAGAACATCGTACTGATTCCCGGCAGTTTTCCGTATGTACCAGCCATCAGATAGGTGTTACCGTCCTGCTCGAGAAACCGGATCATCTGTGTACCACCCGGATAGACGAACTGACCGTCTCCGCTATATACGAACTTCATCTTTGTATTCGGCTGGTTCAGATTGATCACCTGCATGCCCTTTGCCTGCATTTTGATCTGATAGGTGCCTGCCATTGATACATAATAACCGTCATACTGTTTCCACTCTGCCGGTACTGTCTGCTTATGCGTCTCATAGGAAGTCGGAACACTATCCAGCTGTTCCTGCGCCAGCACATTCTGCTCTTTCAATATCTCTGTCGCCAGATATTGTCCGAAAATACCGTTGTATGTGCTCGTTCCACCGGATGAAAGTACGGCAACCGCCAGATCCTGATCCGGAAATACCAGCAGCATCCCATGATAATAGATGGAATCTCCACCTTTTTCTGCCGCCTGAATACCACAATCCTCAAATGGATACAATGCGACACTGTCCCAGCCGAGACCATAATCGACAATACCGGATGCTTCCCCGCACCACTGGCCCCGTCTGCCTTCCTGTACATATGTCTCCTGCACGGATCTCTGTGACAGCAGCCTGCCGCTATGATCCGTATAACTCATTCCAAACCGGCACAGATCCTCTGCGGTAGAATATAGTCCACCGGCACCGATCGCATTCAGATATTCTGTTGGCAGTTTTGTTCCACCTTTCTCCGTGTAGATGCCTGCTGCATGTTTGTCCGCACTCAGCTGTACTGTCGTGCAGGTATGCGCCAGACCGAGCGGTGTAAAAATATGCGACTGCAGATAATCACTGAAATTCTCTCCGCTCACCCGCTCTACGACCAGCTCTGCCAGTTCAAATCCATCATTGCAGTACACGCTGTACGCACCGGGATCTGCCTTTAACGTCTCGCCTGCCAACTTTTCCAGAAAATGATCATGATAAGAAGTATCCGGATCATCAAACAGCAGTGCATTATTCAGTCCGCCCCCCATCAGTCCCGAAGAATGGTTGAGTAACATACGCACCGTAATATCCTTATAACGCTCATCCTTCATCCGGAATTCCGGGATATAATCCACGACCGGTCTGTCGAGATTCAGTTTGCCAGCCTCACACAACTGCTGCACCGCTGCGGTCACAAACATCTTGCTGATCGATGCGATGGCATACACGGAATCTGTCGTTACGCTCGTCTTTTTCGCAGCATCATCTGTGCCATATGCATCACTGAGCAGTAGTTCACCCTTCTGCATCACAGCATACTGTATGCTTGTCTCACCATAGAGCGCAGTCATTGCTCTGGCTTTCTTTTGTGCCCGTTCAGCCAGTGTCAGTGTCTGAGTAGTCTGTCCGGTCGTATCGTTCAGTTCGCGGACCAGACTTCGTTCAAATGCCTGCGCATCATCCTCTGTCACGTCCGTAAATGGTACGCCGATCAGCGGCTGCTCCATCGACTGGTATGCTGTGGCTGTCTGTGCCTGTGCGCCGACAGTCGCAGCAGATACACTGACGGATTCTATCGTCAGAGTTCCCATCAGAAGCAACGATACCAGTATACCTTTCAATTGTGTTTTTTTCACGTCTTTCCCTCCCGGATTCATATTCATATAGTAACAAAGAGGAGATTGCGCATGCCGATACACATACCGATCTCCTCTATCATTATATACCAATATTAGCTATCAATGTTTAATTATTTTGTCTGTGTCTGCATCAGGATATCCTCAAACTGCTCCTGCGGGATCGGGCGGTTGAACAGAAAGCCCTGCGCCATATAGCATTTGCTCTCCTTGAGCAGCTGCACATGTTCCATGCTCTCCACACCCTCTGCGATACACTCCATGCCAAGATCATTGGCCATACTGATCACGTGCTTCATCATCGCACGCTGGCGCTCGTCGGATTCCATATTTTTATCTCCAAGAAAGCTCTTATCGATCTTGAGCACCTTAAAAGGCACATCCCTGATCAGGCTGAGCGAAGAATAACCCATACCGAAATCATCTACAGATGACTCGATCCCATAACCGCGCAAGCCATATACGATCTTCTTCAATGCCGCAAAATCCGCATCGATCGTCGTCTCTGTCAGTTCTACCTCGATATACTGATGCGGCACTTCGTATTTATCCAGCATCCGGACGATATCACGGACCAGATTCTCATTTGACAAATGCCTGCGTGAGAAATTGACCGATACCTTTACCGGCTGCACACCGTGACGCAGCCAGCTCTGGATACTCTTGCATACGTGTTCCAACACATAAAAATCCAGTTCACAGATACGGGTCGTCTCCTCTAAGATCGGTATAAACGAATCCGGCGGTACGATCTCCCCATCTACGATCCATCGCGACAATGCCTCCGCACCGATCAGATCATAATCCTTGAGTGACACCTTCGGCTGGAAATAGACATGTATGTCTTCGTTGAGCAGTGCTTTTTCAAACTCAGCCTCATAGAACTTTTTCCGTTCGCTGGCATCTGCCGTCATCGAATCATAATATGAGACCTGAAGCTGCAGCGAACTTTTCGCCACATTCAGCGCACTGCTGACAGCCTGTATGATATGGTGGTAGCTGTCCACTTCATCCGTCAGCTGATAGATGCCTGCCTCTGCCGAAACATGCACATGATCTGTATCCTGCTTGCCGTAATAGATATCACTGTCATGCAGCTTGTCCAGGATCTGCTCCTCGTGTTCCTTATGGATCAGCAATGCGAACTGATCCCCGCTGATCCTCGATACGACTTCATCCGGTTCCAGACCCAGTTTCAGCCAGTCCATATACTGGACGAGTACGATATCACAGTTGCTGCTGCCGATCTCCAGATTCAGATTCGTAAAACCGGACAGATTGACTGCCATCGCTGTGTAACTGCCGATCGTGTGATCCTTGATGCACTGTTCGCAGCGCTGTGAAAAATAAGTCATGTTCGTATGTCTGGTCTGCGGATCATGATATCTGTAATAATCTACGTCCGCTGCCAGCTTCTGCCGCTCATTCACCTGATAGAGCATCAACAGGAACAATTCGACCCTCTTTTTTTCATCTTCATCCCAGGCCGGCTGCCCCTTGACCGGGTACAGCTCATATTGCGCTGATACCCTCTGCTCCCCATGATAAGAGATCTGTTCCACCCCTGATTCATCCGCCCGCTCAGACTTCAGATACTCCACAGACTGCACCGAACCGCCGATCCAGCTCTCGAGCTGTTTCAGTTCCAGTCCTCCCAGCCGCAGCGAATCACTCATCAGCTTCACTGCCTGCATATTTTTCTCATCCGTGATCGTTCTCGCCTGTGCGAGCAATCTCGCGCCTTCCAGCAACTGCTCCTCGTAAGCCTGTAATTGCATATATCCCCCTGCCTTATGTAACGTAACATCCATGTTTTATTTTCTGACTGTTCCAACAGTCATCCCTGTCAGTCCTCAGTCTCCATCTGAGGAATAGATACCAGAAATTGTGAGCCACTGCCCAGAGTGCTCCTGACATTCACACTGCCATACACGGCATTCACCAGCTGACTGGTCATCCCCAGACCAAACGCCAGCACATCCTCATTGATCGTCTGACTGTCGTGCACTTTATCAAACATCTCCTGGATCGATGCGACCTGATCCTGTCTCATACCGATACCTGTATCTGAGATCTCAAAATTCAGGATCAATCCGTAAGTCGTCTTCTTTTTGGAAATATGCAGACGGATCGTTCCCTGCTCGGTATACTGCACAGAATTGTTCAACAGATTCATCAGTATCTGCCGGATACGTGTCACATCGCCAAACAGATCCGTCGGTACATCCTCATCGACATCCAGCACAAACTCCACCGGACGGTTCAGCAATCTTCCGGTGTAAGTCAGCTTCAGCCCCTCACACAGTTTGGTCAGATCATACTGTGTCTCCACAATGTCCGAATCCGTACGCGTCATCTCCGAAAAAGCCATTGCATCTGCCAGTGCATTGATGACCTTCTGGTTTTGTTTTTCCAGTTTGCGCAGCTTTTCTGCGACTTCTTCCGACAGTTCCATACGATTGATACTGTTTGCTAAAAACAGCATCTCCTGCAACGGCTTATATAGATTGAGATTGACTGATGACAGAAACTCTGTCTTCAGCTTGGACATATTCTCCATCTCACGGTTCTTCTTCAGTATCTCATATTGATTTTGCGCCATCACAGACAGCATCTCTGCCATCACACCCATATAACCGGACGCATCCTCTACCTCCTGCCTGCTGCGCACCGGCAACTCGTGCATGGCTTCCAGATATGTGTCCGGATCGATTCCCAGTTCATTCGCGACCCCTCGGACCAGTTCCTCATCCGGCTGCTCCACGATGACCTGTCCACCGACAAACGCACCCATGAACCGTCCGTCAACGATGATCGGTGCCGCCATATCACATATGCCCACATGACAGCTATAGACCTCGGTCTTACCACTGCGCATCGCACGTTTGGCACCTGCGCGGTCACACTCCGAACAACGTTTCTCTCCGGCTGCAGTGCCGCGCGTTAATTCAGCACAAAACCGTGTGACTGAATCACAGCGCAGGATCGGCTCTCCATTTTCATCGACGATAGCAGACGACATTCCGGTCACTCTGGAAAAACCACGCTGCATGATCCGCATGCTGTCTGTATCCAGCAGATCCGATAACCGCATATTGGACATGAAAAATCCCCCTTTTTCGTGCAAAATAAAATAAAGACGGACTATATTATAGCACAAAAAGAGGGATTTTTACAGATTCTTGGTATTGTAAATTTTTTTTCAGTAAAACTATACAATTTCCATGTATTTTTATTCAAATTCAGCCAGAATGCCTTGGTAAACTTTACGAAAATCCTGTTTCGATTGTTGGCACAACTGCACGATACTCTCGTATTCCGGATAGACTTTTCTGATATCACCATAGCTACACACTTTTACCTGCGCGGTGCCGTATTCCGTCTCCACGGTACTCATCTGCCGTTCCATCACAGTGCGTTCCATCAGACACCGGCGGATACCGATCGTCGTCGTCTCGCGAAAGATCACCTGCTCCATACACGCTGTGTCCTTCAGATCACAGATCACATGCAATTCGTATGCCGGCCGGTTCTTCTTCATGTAGATCGGCACAAAGCTCACATCACGGGCACCGGCTCTCATCAGGCATTCCATACAATAACCCAGCTGTTCACCGGTCACATCATCGATATTTGCCTCCAGCTTCATGATCCGGTCTCCCGCTGCATATGATGCACGCTGCGGTCTGATCCACATCGCACGCAGAATGCCTGCGGTATCATAGTCGCGCTTGCCTGCACCGATACCGATCTTTTCTATTATATAACCCGATATATCAGCTGATCCGGTGGATGCATCCGTATCCGGCGCGTTTTTTTGCATCTGCATAATCATGGCTGCGATCGCTGCTCCGGTCGGTGTCACCAGTTCTCCGGCTACATGTGTCGGATGGATCAGCAGTCCATAGGCCGACACGATATTGCTGACAGCCGGCACCGGTATCGGCAGCACACCGTGCTGACAACGTACCGTTCCACAGCCCTCCGAAAGCGGTGAACAGACGATCCTCGCAGGCGACAGATCATCCAGACAGACAGCCACCGCTGTGATATCTATAATAGAATCTATCGCACCCACCTCATGAAAATGTACCTCCTCGCGAGGTACCCCGTGAGCCTGTGCCTCTGCATCAGCGAGTATATCAAAGATGCGCAGCGCCAATGCACGCGCGCCATCCGTCAGATCGGCACTTTCTATGATCTGTGTGATCTCCTTCAACCCACGGTGCTCATGGTGGTGATGTGTATGTGTATGTTCATGATTATGCACATGCATGTTTTCCTGTGTATGCCGATGGCCATGCAGATACTCCATATCATGATCATGATTTTCATGCTCCGCATCCAGTTCAACCGCAAAGTCACAGGCATCCAGCCCCGATTTTTTCACTCTGGATATATGTATCTGTGCCCCATCCAGTTTCAGCGAGTCCAATGCTTTTTTCAGTTTTTTCTCATCCGCACCCAGATCCAGCAGCGCCGCTACAGTCATATCCCCGCTGATACCAGATGCACACTCCAGATATAAGATTCGTTCATCTGTCATTATTTTTCACTCCCAGGCGGTTGATCTGTGTCGCCAGATATGCGGCACCGTAACCATTGTCTATATTCACGACTCCGATGCCGTTTGCGCAGGAATTGATCATCGTGAGCAGTGCAGATAATCCGTGAAAGCTGGCTCCGTATCCTACGGATGTCGGAACAGCGATCACCGGCCTGTCCACCAGTCCGCCCAGCACACTCGCCAGTGCGCCTTCCATTCCGGCCACTGCGATCACACAGTTTGCGTGACAGATCGGTTCCATGTTGGCAAACAGACGATGGATACCGGCGACACCGACATCATAGACACGTTCCACGTGTGAACCGAAATATTCACAAGTCTGCGCCGCTTCCTCCGCGACCGGTACATCTGCCGTCCCTGCCGTACACACAGCGATCGAACCGATACGCTGCGCGGTCTCACCTGTGTCCGGTTCGATCTTTAAGATCCGTGAGATCGGATCATACTGCAGTCCGGGCAGTTCCTGTCTCAGATACTCATACTGCGCCTCGCTCGCACGCGTTCCGAACACCTGCCCGTCTGCCTCGTACAGCCGCTTGTATATAGCCAGCAGATGTTCATCTGCTTTTCCGGCGCAGAATACGACTTCCGGAAAGCCGGAGCGCACTTTTCTGTGCATATCCAGCTTGGCGAAATCACCCATCTGTTCAAACGGCTGCTGTTTGAAATGCATCTCTGCCTCATCGATCGTGAGTTTTCCCTCACATAATTGTTCCAATATTTCTCTGGTTTCCATCATTATTATCCTGCTGATGTGTATTATTCGATGCCTGTTACTTTATAATCCTGTTCTTCGACAGCTGTCTTTAACACATCGTCCGCAACCTCTGACTGTAATGTCACGATCGCAGTTCCTGCCTCATGGCTGACGACTGCCTCATTGACACCTTCCAGTGCCTCTAATGTCTTCTTGACTCTTGCCTCGCAGTGTCCACACATCATTCCTTCAATATGCATTGTCTTTGTCATTGTCTGATTCTCCTTTTCATGATACGTTTCGTTATGATTTTCTATATGATCTTCTTTTTTATGATCAGCTGTTTTGATCTTTTTATCCTTTTTTGTGCTGTGTACATCAAACAGATTCAACCGCAGCGCATTTGTTACCACGCAAAAGCTCGACAGGCTCATCGCCGCAGCGCCGAACATCGGATTGAGTTTCCAGCCGAATATAGGATACCACACTCCGGCGGCGAGCGGAATACCTATTATATTATAAATAAATGCCCAGAACAGATTTTCATGGATATTTTTCAGTGTCTGGCGGCTCAACCGCACTGCGGCAGCCACATCCATCAGACTGCTCTTCATGAGTACGACATCTGCGGCATCGATCGCCACATCCGTTCCGGCACCGATCGCGATACCGATATCCGCACGTGTGAGTGCAGGTGCATCATTGATACCGTCCCCGACCATCGCTACCTTGCCATCGGCGGCCAGTTGTCTGACGACTTCCTCTTTGCCCTCTGGCAATACATCGGAGACGACTTCATCGACCCCTGCCTGTGCTCCGATCGCTGCTGCCGTGCGCGCATTATCTCCGGTCAGCATCACGACACGGATACCCATATTCTTCAACTGCATAATCGCTTCGCGGGAATCCTCTTTCATGACATCTGCCACTGCGATCATACCGAGCAGCCGTTCTCCCTCGGCAAAAAAGAGTGGTGTCTTACCCTCGGCTGCACACCGGTCTGCCTGCTCACACAGTTCCTGTGGCAGTTCATACTGCTCCCCCATAAAGCTCCGGCTGCCACCGCAGACCGGCTGACCACCCATCATTGCCCGGAGTCCTCCGCCCACGACTGCCTCAAACTGTTCTACCGCAGATAGCTTCACCTGCTGTTCTGCTGCCGCATCCAGGATCGCACGTGCGAGCGGATGTTCGCTGTTTTGCTCCATGGATGCTGCCTTCTGCAACAGCTGCTTTTCATCCAGACCCGACACCGGCACCAGATCCGTGACACGCGGTTCTCCACGCGTGATCGTTCCGGTCTTATCCAGAGCGATCGTCTGTATCTTACCGGTCTCCTCCAATGATACCGCTGTCTTGAACAGTACACCGGCCTTTGCTCCCATGCCGCTGCCGACCATGATCGCTACGGGTGTTGCCAGTCCAAGTGCGCAGGGACAGCTGATCACGAGCACACTGATACCTCGTGCCAGCGCAAACCCAAAACTCTCTCCGGTCAGCAGCCATACCACGATCGTGACCAGTGCAATAACGATCACTGTCGGTACAAATATACCGGATACCTGATCTGCCACCTTGGCCACCGGTGCCTTTGTCGCACTCGCCTCACTGACCATTCGTATAATATTGGCAAGTGTTGTATCTTCCCCGACATGCGTCGCCTCACAGGTCAGGAAACCGGCGCGGTTGATCGTGGCCGCGGATACGCTGTCTCCTTCTGTCTTATCCACCGGGATACTCTCTCCGGTCAGTGCCGACTCATCCACCGCACTCGTTCCGCTTGTCACAATGCCATCTACCGGAATACTCTCTCCGGGACGCACCACAAATATATTCCCCGGCCGCACATCTTCGACCGGCACGATCTGTTCCACACCATCCACGAGCAGCACTGCCGTCTTCGGTGCCAGATTCATCAGACTCTTCAGTGCGTCTGTCGTACGCCCCTTGGCGCGTGCCTCCAGTATCTTGCCTACCGTGATCAGCGTCAGGATCATCGCCGCCGACTCAAAATAGAACTCATGATGGTATGCCATCATCTGCATCTGATCGCCATCCAGCGCCGCCTGACTCATTCCGTACAGCGCATAGACACTGTATCCGAATGATGCTGTCGCGCCCAGCGCTACAAGCGTATCCATATTCGGCGAGCGGTGCAAAAGGCTGCCAAATCCATTGATGAAAAACTTCTGGTTGATCACCATGATGATGCCTGTAAACAAGAGCTGCGTGATGCCCTGTGCCAACATATTATTTGCGAGGAAACTACCGACCGGCCAGTTCCACATCATGTGACCCATAGACAGATACATGAGTGGGGTCAGAAATACGACCGATGCGATCAGACGCCGCTTCATCTTCGGTGTCTCGTGATCTGCCAGTGCATCTACCTGATCTGCCGGTGACTGTCGCTGCGTATCCCCTTTTTTCGATGCGCCGTATCCGGCATGCTCTACTGCTGCAATGATGGCGGCACTGTCAGCGGTTCCCTCTACGACCATCGAGTTGGTCAGCAGGTTTACCGATGCGCTTGTCACACCTTCCACTGCATTTACCGCCTTCTCTACACGCGTACTGCAGGCGGCGCAGCTCATTCCTGTTACATTGTATTGTTCCATTATTTATCACTCTCCTTTATGTCCGTATCGCATAAGTCTATCGCATAAGTTTCTGCAGAGTGTTTACCAGTTCATCTATGACTTCGTCGTTGCCGTTTCTGATGTCGTCTGCTACGCAGCTGCGGACATGATTTGCCAGCAATACCTTATTGAAGCTGTTGAGCGCGGCTGTCACCGCCGCCACCTGTGTCAGTATATCCACGCAATACGCATCATTCTCCACCATGCCTCGTATCCCGCGCACCTGTCCCTCGATCCGGCTGAGCCGGTTCATCAGATCCTTGTACTCTTTTTCATCCCGATTCTTTTTTCGTTCACAGCATGTGCAGTCGCACTTGCATGTATTCATATTCTCTTCCAATCTGTGCAGCTCCTTTTCTATATATTCCGGTGACTGCGAAACTATTTATCATCCGGCTTTCCGGCATTTATGGTATACCCATGAGGGGTATATTGTCAAGTCCGGATTATAAAGAAAAAGAGCAACGCTCAGGCTGTTCTTTTTCGCAATTGGTTCAAGTATTTTATTTTTATCTGATAATTGATGGTTAATCTTTCACTGTATATCAACTATGCATGGTATACATTCACATTTTGACTACTATATATGCCACTGCTAACCCACTTCGGATATTTTTGCTCCCACTCAGATATGCAGGTCTCCTGCTATCAGATAGAACAGCATCAGGCAGAAACCGACACCGAACAGCAGCAGTCCAAACGAGATACTTCTCGTGATGATCAGATTATTCTGTGTGATCTGGTCACTGCGTATCGCCAGCTGATGCACATAATCCTTATCGATCGGATCATGCTTTCTCCATGTACGGTTAGCCAGATCCCGCCACAGATTCATACATCTGCCAAGCAGTCTGGTCAGCGCATTCCCTTCCGTATACTCACGCGGCAGTGGTGTATCACGATAGATCGTCCTCCGCAGCAGTACTACGAGCATGTCCACCAGACTGTCACAGATCCGGCAGATGACCCCGCATACGCACGGCAGGAAACGCAGCAGTACCGGCCGATAAATCAGATTCTCCAGATCCAGCCAGCCGGGCCAGCGGTCCACCAGCACGCATCCGTTCTCCTCCGTCCGCTTCATCAAGAGCCGCCGGATCACAAGCACATACACAATTGCTCCGATCACGATCGAATATGCGGCTCCCTTCAGATTCTCCGGCGAAAAATAATGTACCGCCATTGATTCCCCGGTCGATTCTGCAAGTGCATAAAATTCATTGCCCAGAGCAGCTACACGATCCATCAGGCGATGCGGCATACATCCCCACAGCGCCAGCACTGCTGCCGGAATACCGACCGCACATGCACTGAGCGGTGACAGATAACGGCGGGTCTTATCATACTGCTGTTGTCGCCTCTCATCTGTATTTTTCTCGATAAAGATCGTCACGAACAGCTTCGTCATATATGCCACGGTCAGACCTCCACTAATGATGTATACGACCTCCAGCGCTTTCAGCCAGCCAACTGCTCCATATTCCAGGATACTCTCATGAATAAGCGTCTTGCTGATATAACCGCTAAATCCCGGTATACCTCCGATGGCGAGTGCACCGATCGCAAAACATACCGCTAAATACGGCTTTTTCCGTCCAAATCCACGGATCGTATTCAGATCCAGCTCGTGTGTATTCATATAGATCACGCCTGCCGACAGGAACAATACCAGCTTGATCAGCGAATGATTGATCATGTGAAGCATGGAGCCATGTGCCGCCAGCGCATGTTCCCCGAACAGCAATCCACACATACCGATACCTGTCATGATAAATCCGATCTGTGAGACAGACGAGCATGCCAGCGTCCGCTTCAGATCCAGCGCAAACACCGCCAGCACAGCACCGACAAGCATCGTGCATGCTCCCAGAACGAGTATCAGACCGCCCCATCTGCGGTCTCCGGCAAAAAGGCGGACTGTCAGGGCGATCACCCCGAATATTCCGGTCTTGGTCAGCACTCCGGATAACAGAGCCGATGCCGGCGCCGGTGCAACCGGATGTGCCTTGGGCAGCCAGATATGCAATGGGAAGACACCCGCCTTTGCTCCAAATCCGGTCAGAATACATACACCCGCCACATAGAGCATCGGTGTCGGCGGCTGTTCTGCTATCAACGCACCGAGCGCTTCAAAGTCGAGCGTTCCAAACATATGATACAGCAAAAACATACCCATCAGCATGACCAGACCACCGATCACAGCCACCGCCAGATAAGTGTCCGCTGCGCGCAGCGCTGCTGCTCTTTCCGTCTGCGCCACCCATGTATAGGATGTAAATGACATGATCTCAAAGAAGATAAATGCCGTGAAAAAATCTGCCGAGAGGAATACACCGACCGTGGCTGCCAGCGTCACGATCGTGAACAAATAATATCTCACCCAGTGCTTTTCATGCTGCATATATTCGCACGACAGGGCCAGCGCTGCCAGCCATGCAAAGATGGCCACCGCCACGAACACTGCACGGAAACCATCCAATTCAAAACTTAACCCATATCCGCACAGATCCGGAAGATATAATCGCATAAAAGTTCTCCTTTCTACCATTCTGCGACCGTTGCCAGCCACTCCACCAACGGCGCACTATGCAGTCCAAACACGAACATGACGACCACAAAGATCCCGAGTGGAACGAGCATCCTCCAGCCCGGATCCCGATATCCTGCTACCGCAGTGAGATCAAAGTCCCTGCCCGGACAAAATGCACGGAACGAGATGCTCATCATATAGATCGCCGTGAGCAGCGCCGACACTAACAGCGCAAACACTCCGGCGAGTGCCAGCGGATGCTCACTCGCTACAGCCGCCTTTGCCAGATTCCACTTGCTGATAAATCCCGGCAGCCCGGGCACGCCCATCAGTGCGAGACCTGAAATCGTAAAGATCGTAAATGTGACCGGCATCGCATGACCCAGACCATTGATCTCATGCACATAATTTTTGTTTGTCTGGTGCATGACGGCACCCACGCAGAAAAAGGAACAGATCTTCATAAACGCATGAAAGACCATATGACACAGCGCGCCTGTCAGTCCAAGCGGAGTCATCAGCACCACACCAAACAAAATATATGACAGATTGCTCATCGTCGAGTATGCCAGTCTCCGCTTCAGGTGCGTCTCCTTGAGCGCACGGCTGCAGCCATACACGATCGTGATGATCACAAATACGAGAAGGACGGTCTGTGCCCATGTCCCACGCAAAAAATCTGCCCCAAAGCTGTAATAGGTAATGCGCATCAGCGCAAATGCACCCGCCTTGACGACCGCGACCGCATGTAACAGCGCTGTCACGGGAGTCGGTGCAACACCCGCTTTGGGCAGCCAGCCGCCGAACGGCCACATGGCTGCTTTTACGGAAAATCCGAAAAATGTGAGCACGTATACAATGAGCAGCAGATTCTGTCTGCTCATGACGGCAGGTGTGTTCATCACACCACCCGGCACGAATGCACTCGTCGTTCCGTAATACAGGATAAATATCATCCCGATAAACGCAAATGCCGCTCCGCCTAACGAATACAACAGATATGTCCTGCTCGCCCGGATCGCTTCCTTGCTGAGCGGATGCATGATGAGGGGCAGCGTGACCATCGTCAGCATCTCATAAAAACAGTACATCGTCAGAATATTACCGGAAAAGGCGATGCCGAGCGTCACGCCAAACGTCATCACATAGAACATGAAAAAGATCTCTCTGTGCTTCAGATGACTCATATACTCAAATGCATACAGCGTCGCGAGCGGCCAGAGAAATGACACAAGCGCTGCAAACACACTGGCCAGTCCATCGATCCGGAACGCGATCTCCAGATCATTTGCAAACCGGAACAATACATGTGCCTGCCCATCAGAGTTTGCAAGTGCATAATACGAAAGAGCTGAAGTCAGCAGCACAACTCCCTCCGTATAGATCATCCAATGCGTATCCTGTTTCCACCGGATCAGGGCGACCGGCACAGCTAAAATGATCGGTAATACCACAGTCATTACCAGCAGAATTCCATTCATATGCCATCCCTCCTATAAGAAATATGCCGCCAGATTCCGGCAGACATTGATCAGTCCTGTGGGGAATATACCAGACATCACTGCTGCTATTGCCAATATAACAATCGGTATGAGCATAAGCAGCGGCGGTTCCTTTTTTTCAAGAAGTCCAACCTGTTCACTGCATGACACCTCTCCCGGAAAGAATCCACGCATCGCAATCGGCAGCAGATAGCCTGCCGTCAGCAGCGCACTGACAAGCAGCACAACCGGCCCAAACCAGCTGAAAAATCCAACATCCGCATCCAGCGCTCCCAGCGCCAGCTGCCATTTGCTCACGAACCCACTCGTCGGCGGGATTCCGATCAATGCCAGGGCGAAACAGGTATAGCAGGCAAGAAACACCGGCATTTTACGCCCGATGCCATGTAGTTCATCCACACGCTTACAACCACAGATGACCACGAACACGCCCGCACACAAAAACAGTCCGCATTTGATCATGGCATGAAACCATACATGCAGCAAAGCACCTGTAAATGCCTGCTCCTGCAGCAGAGACAGGCCAAACAGAATATATGACACCTGACTGACCGTAGAGTATGCAAACCGCTTTTTGATCACCGGCTCACGGTAAGCGAGCATAGATCCCATAAATACCGTCAGCAGTGTCAGACTCATCCATGCGGTCTGTACCCATGTACCACGCAAAAAATCTGCACCGATGATATTGTAGACCGTGCGGATCGTCGCCAGTACACCCGATTTTACAATGATCGCGGAGAGTACCGCAGATGCCGGGCTCGGTGCGACCGGATGTGCACTTGGCAGCCAGCCGTGCAGCGGAAACATACCGGCCTTCGTACCGAATCCGATCAGCATCAGAAATACTACGATCAGAAGCGTCTGCTCATGTCCCGCTAAAGCTGACAGATCCAGTCTGCCTGTGCTGCCGAAATTCAGATCCACACAATAATGATTCAGATAAAAAATGCCAAACAATCCCAGATAGGCGCCACACAATGAATAAAACAGATATTTGAGCGTCGCCATGATCGCCTCGCGCGAATGATTGTGTACCACAAGCAGCATCGACACTAGCGTCATCAGCTCATAGCACAGATACATCGTAATGAGATTTGCTGACAGATCCAGTCCCAGCAATATCACATACAACAATGCATATGCAGCAAAAAACTGTCCGGGACGCTCCTCATGTTTCATGTATGCAACTGCATAAATCCCGACCAATATCCAGATCACAGTCGTGATCCCCATAAATAACAGGCTGATTCCATCTGTCGCAAAGGAGATCTCCAGCCCTTCTCCCAGTGTCAGCAGATGAAACGGTGCCATTGCAGTCATCGGTATCATCTAAAACTCCTTCCATCATTCTGATATCTAGCCAAACATTCCCAGTCCTCTGGCACATAATTCCACGATCGGCTGCGACATCAGACCAAGCACGAGGTTCAACAGAACAAAACATCCAAACACAACTGTGATCTGTGGATAGGTACTCATACGGATCCTCCGGTAACCCTCTCTTCGTTCTGCCGGAATGCTGCGCAGCGGAGTATAGATCACAATGACCGCCCGCATGAAATAGATCACGTTCAATATCGTACTGAGTGCCAGCGCGATCAACGTGGGCAGCATTTTCCCGGATTGATTCACTGCAGCCTGCGCAAACAATATCTTTGAGATAAAACCGGAAAATAGCGGAAAGCCCACCATCGATAATGCGCCGACCGTAAATGCCATCCCCGCCGATGCATTTCGATAACCTGCCCCTGTCAGGTCAGCCAGTTCCCTGCTGTCGGCAGAACTCTCGCTAAGTCCTGCTGCCGATACGAACAGCAGTGATTTGGTAGCTGCATGCGACAATATATGATAGATACTCGCCAATACACCCATGCCCGTTCCCAGACCAAATCCCATATAGATATAACCGATCTGTGCCACAGATGAAAATGCGATCATCCGCCGGATATTCGTCTCGCGCGCCGCACTGATTGAGCCAAACATCATCCCGGCAATACCAAACACAAAAAAGATATTGATGATCTTGCTGTTACAGATGATGTCAAAACCGATCACGCGGTAAAAGATCTTGATCAGCAGAAAAATATAACCCTTGGATACGAGTGATGACAGAATCGCCGCGGACGAAACCGTCGAATAACCATATGCATCCGGCAGCCACGAATGGAACGGAAATAACGCACTCTTGATCGCAAGTCCGACACACATCAGACCGACCGCGACCATCAGCGGCGCATGATAAGTGCCTGCCGCCACAAGCTGTGCGACCGCTTCCTTAATATTGCTCATCAGCAGATGCCCGGTCAGACCGTATAAAAAGCAGATACCCAGTAACAGCAGACCGGAGCCGAGCAGACTCATGATCATATACCGGGTCGCAGCTTCCAGCGTATGACCATTCTGACAGATCATGATCATGCCGCATGCCGAGATCGTATTGATCTCTACAAATACATAGGCGGTAAACAGATCATTCGTATAGATCAGTGCCAGCAGCGAACTGAGCAGCAGATTGACCATGACATAATACAGGTTCTCCTTACTCGCCTCGATCTTGCGCAGGCGCTGTGGCGCACCACCAATCATAGACAGCAACATGATGATACAAAAAAACAATGCCATAAACGCTTCGAGTGGTCCCACACGGATCTCATTGCCCCACGGAGCCGGAAAATGTCCCATCATATACACATAGGAGCCACCACGTGCACATACATCCAGCAGCACGAACAGTGACATGACTCCGACTGCGCTGATCACACCCAGATTCACATATCTGGCCCACCTGCCACGCAGGATCATGCAGCACGGGCCGGAAAACAACGTTAAAATAATACAGAATAAAGGGAAATTCTGAACAAAATCGTGCGTCATCTAGAATCCTCCCTTTTTCACTTCCGTGGTGATACGATCCAGATCCAGCGTATGATATCTGCTGTAAAGACGGATCGTGAGCGACAGCATCAGAGCTGTCACAGAAACGGACACGACAATGCCTGTCAACACCAGACCACTTGGAATCGGATTGATATAGGCATCCACACTCTGCACCCCATCTGTGACGATCGCAGCATGGTGACCGGCGATATAACCTTTGAGCGCAAGAAACAGATATACGGAGGAATCCATGATATTGAATCCGATGATCTTTTTGATCAGATTTTTCTGGAGCAGCAGGTTGGAAAAACCGATCGCAAACATAATCATCGCGATCGCTTCCTGATAATTAGCGGACAGATTTCCTACACTCATCTCAATATCCTCCTTTCCGGAACATGACATAAAACGTATACATCGTACCCGATACGACCAGCCCGACACAGATATCCAGGATCAGGATCAGACCGCTGCTGAGGATCGCTCCCGGCGTACCGAGTGGTATGACACTCTCGATGTGATTTGCCCCGGTATAGAATGAATAAGTTTTGGCAAGTGAATAACATGCCAATGCCCCAAAACACATGCATTTATACGTCTTCCCTGTAAAAAACCGTTCTGTTTTTGCAAATCCAAACGCATTGAGATACAGGATCAGTCCGGCTCCACAGATCGCGCCTCCGGAAAATCCGCCGCCCGGCCCGAGATGTCCGCCAAGTATCACATAGATGCCAAACAACTCGATAAACGGTACGAGCACGCGCGCCGTTGTCTGCAGGATCACATCATTTTTCGGCTCATAGATGCGATCATTATGCTCGGCTGTCTCCTGATATTTTTTCTTGTCCCTGCGCATCAGGATGAGTACCGTACATGTCGCCAGAAACAGTACATGCGACTCACCAAGCGTATCGAACGCACGGTAATCCAGGATCATTCCCGTCACAATATTGATGGCGCCGGTCTCCTGTAGTCCGCGCTCGATATATCGTGCAGACACCTCGTTATTCACCGGGTTCTCCTCATGCCCGTACTGTGGCAGACTCGACACTCCGACTAACAGGATAAATACCAGACACAGACAGAAGATCACAGAAAACAGCTTATAGAATTTGCGGAACAGCCGTACCTGCGCATTGTGCTCCACATCATATGAGTGCTCCACGATCCTCTGATGCTGCAGTTCATGCTCGCGGATCACCTCTTCCGATTCCCGGATCTGCTGCTGCGGTTTCATCTCCACCGTATCTAAAAACGGATCTTTTGCTCCTGAGAGCCATTGACGTAACCGGAAGGTGAGCGTTTTTTCATACTCTTTTTCTGACACTTTCCTACTCATGATGCTCCTCCTTCGTTTCCTCATGATCCGGATCTGACTCGTTTTTTAAGATCGCATGTATTTTCTTTAATGTAATGATAAACAGGATAGACGTCACACCTGCGCCGACTGCCGCCTCGGTGATCGCCAGATCCGGTGACTCTAACAGGATCCAGATCACTGACATGACCAGCGAGAACGACATATATATAATGATCGAATTCAGCAGATTTTTAGATAAGCTGACCGCGATCGTACAGACCAGCAAAAATACAAGCAAGAGGTCAAAAAACAGTTCCATCCTCATCCTCCTTTACCCGCGGAACGCGCGTAGTGACTGAGCCGTCCGCATGCGACTCCAGCTGCTTATAATGGTGCTCCTTCTCCTCATCCGTCGTCACCTCGAGCCGTGCGATCAGGTGAGCCGACACCGGCGAAGAAAACCACAGGAATATGATCACCAGCAACAGCTTTAATGATGTATAGCTAAAACCGCTCATCACGATCAATCCGAGCAGACAACAGCCGATACCGAGCGTATCTCCCATCGCCGCCGCATGCATGCGGTTGAGCACATAGCGGAACCGGAATACTCCGATCATCTGTATGAGAAAGATGAGCAGTCCGAGTACCAGCAGCGCACTGCCAAATATAAACTGCAGCCATTCAATGATCTCCATCCGCTTCGCCCTCCTGTGTCTGTGTTTCCTTCTGTAAATCCGTCTGTCCTGCGTGTTCTTCCCTTCGCTGTCTGTAGACACCCATATATACTTTTGACAGCACGATCACTGCCAGGAAGCTCGTCATCGCATAGATCAGACAGATATCAACGAGATACCCTTCGTGCTTCATGACTGCCAGTATCGCTATGATCGCCAGTGTCTGTGTACCCATCATATTGATCGCAACAATGCGGTCTGCCACGCGCGGTCCGATGATCGCCCGCACGAGACTGAGCATCAAAAATATCGCAAGTATCACAAGTGCCGCGACAAATACGACTCCATATGCCTGTTCTAATACCCGTGTTGTGTGTTCCATGATCTACCTCTCCAACTGGTGCAGTCTCTGTTCAAGTCCGGAATCCGCGAGCCCCTCTGCCATGCTCTCATCCAGACAATGTACCGTGTACCGGTCATCTTCGACGGATACCGTGATCGTCCCCGGTGTCAGTGTGATCGCATTTGCATAAAAGGCCCGTCCCGCCGGTGTCTCCATATCTGTCGTAAATTCCACGAGTGCCGGTTCGATCTCTTCCTCTTCGGACAGGATCAGATGACAGACCTTCAGATTCGCCACCAGTATCTCCCTGATCAGTATGCACACATAGCAGAGCATGCTGCCGGCTTTCTTATAAAACCACAATTCCTTTTGCAGACTGTAATCCATAAATCTGCATATAAAAGTAAATACTGCCGCCGAGATCACCAGCCCGAACAGCAGTATTTCCAAATTAAATTTCTCATTAAATATGATCCAGATCAGCAGAAAAACAAGGTACATATCCGATATCTCCTTTTCCGATGCAATCAGCACCTGCATCTGCGGAGACTGTCAACGGCAGTGTCTCCGGATGCATGACAACTAAGAATAGTATACCCTATTTTTTCTGACAAGTCCAGTTGGTATCACAGTTTTGTATAAACGATTCGTGATACGCTCTACGATACCGTGATCGTAAAGTGATAGCTCTTTTTCTCCCCCGGTTCTGCAAACTGTACGTTGCGTTTCTCCTCAAACTGGTCACCCTCATCCGCACATGTAGACAGCCCCATCCACGGCTCGATCGCTAAGAAGGGACCTTTGTTCGCTGTTGTCCAGAGAATGAGATACGGGAAATCCGCAAAATCGATCTGTACGCTGTGATCATGCTTGTCGCTGGCCAGTCTGACACTGCGTGACTGCAGTTCATCCAGAGTGATCGCATCCTTTGCAAACAGATCAAAGCTGAGCGGCAGGCGCTTCGCATGATCTAAAAAAGGCGCGCGGTTCTGCAGATTGAGCAGACCGCTCTCTGTGAGCTGTTCCGGGACGCTGCAGGTCTCCTCTTTCTCAAATTCCACATAATAATCACTGTAATCGTCGCCGGGCACGATCGGGCAGTTAAATCCCGGATGTCCACCGACGAAAAACGGCATGATCTCCTCTTCTTCAAGGTTCTCTACTGTAAAGGTCTGGCGCACACTGTGTCCATCCAGCTCATATGTCACTGCTATCTTCGATGCATACGGAAACATCTCCTGCAGTTCCTCATCAATCGTGATCGATAACGTAACAGAATGCATCGACTGCTGCTCACAGGTAAATTCTCTCTTGCGAACGATTCCGTGACGCTTCATATTGGTTTCTTTTCCATCCCCGATGACTGCATGATCATCACGGATGCTGCCGCAGATCGGGAACAGGACCGGTGCCTGACCGGACCAGTAAGCCGGATCTCCCTGCCACAGATACTCGATACCTTCCTTACTCCTAATCGATGTCAAAGCCCCACCTGTCGTGGATACCTTTACCGTCAAAAACCCATTCTCCAATGTATAATTCATAACATTTTCCTCCTGCTGTTTATGCTTCCGCGCAAATATACGTTAGATTCATCGTAGCATATTTCCCCTATAAATACAACCAATCCCAGTGAGCTTCCCTGCCTCTTGACCACCGCCCATGCGTCATGCTAAAATCTGTTTTAAAACAGTAAAAAAGAGGTACAGACACTTATGCCTGAAACGATCATCGAATATGTACAACATGAAATGCGCACCTTTGCCGAGCAGCCGTTCCACGAGGTCGACTCACTGGTACTCTCCCAGTTTTCCTACATCCACCTCGGCAATCTGATCGCGCCGCCGTCAGCCGGAGCCGTGCGCCCGCCACTGACACTACAACAATTATACCGTGCAGAATGCTTTGATTATTATTTTTCTGATCAGCCGGATGCAGACCGCAACCGTCAGCTGCTCGAAGCATGCGCCGCCAGCCCTCGTTTCCGCGATATCGGAATTGCCTATTACGCAGAGGATTTTGACGCCGCAGCCGAAAAACAGTTCTGCGCCATGACTTTTTTTATCAATGCAGACACATCCTATCTGGCCTTCCGTGGCACAGACTCGACATTCGTCGGCTGGAAAGAGGATTTCAACATGGCTTTCATGACACCCGTTCCATCCCAGGAAGCGGCTCTCGCCTATACACTGGAAGTCTCAAAGCTCATCCGTGGTCAGTTGATCCTGGGCGGTCACTCCAAAGGCGGGAACCTCGCAGTATATGCTTCCATGCAGAGTCCCAAACGACTGCAGAACCGGATCCGTGAGATCTATTCCCACGATGGTCCCGGTTTCAGGGATAATATCTTTTCCAGTGAAGGCTATCTGCGCATCAAAGACCGCATCAGGAAAACGCTCCCCCAGTCTTCCCTCGTAGGGATGCTGCTCGAACATCAGGAAAATTATGAGGTGGTCGAAAGTGCTGCCGTTGGGATCGTACAGCACAATCCGTATTCCTGGATCGTTTCAGACGGCTCGTTCATCAAACTGGACACACTCACCTCAGGTGCAGATTATCTGAACCGGACACTCGCCGACTGGCTGAGCCTGTTACCGAATGAACAGCGTGCGCAATTCGTTGATGCACTCTACTCGATCATTTCCGACAGCGAGTTTTCTTCGTTTGCACAACTGCGTGAAAGCTGGCCCACAGAGCTGTCCTCGCTCATGGAAAATATGAAAAATATGGATGAGGAACCCCGGCGCATTCTTCACGAGACGCTGCGCTCACTCGTACTCATGGCGATCAAAAATCTGCCCGGTCAGATCCCGAAACGCCCTAATTCCCATATTTTTAGCAATCCTGAAAAATAATCTGTGGCATTTTAATTCCTGCTATGCTACACTTAACGTTATAGACTTAACCATTATAAATATGCAATAACAGGAAGGAGAAGGTTATGAACAAACAAACTGGTAAAAGGAGCTCCTTTTCCGGCAAGATCGGTTTTGTCCTGTCTGCCGCCGGCGCATCTGTCGGTCTCGGAAATATCTGGAGATTTCCATACCTTGCAGCAAAATACGGTGGGGGTATTTTCCTGCTGGTCTACATCATACTTGCATTGACATTCGGTTACTCCATGATCATTGCCGAGACATCGATCGGACGTATGACCGGAAAAAGCCCGGTCGGTGCCTATCATTCTTTTGGCAAATCCAAATGGCTGTCTGCAGGAGGCTGGATCAATGCGATCATTCCACTGCTCATCGTACCGTACTATTCGGTCATCGGCGGCTGGGTCATCAAATATCTGCTGGGATATATCACCGGTCAGGGCAGTGAACTGGCTGCTGACGGATATTTCGGCGGTTTTATCTCTGACGGTGTATCGACAGAGATCTGCTTTATCATCTTTGCGCTGATCACGCTGGGCATCATCTTCGCAGGTGTAAGAAACGGAATTGAGCGTGTATCCAAGATCATGATGCCGATCCTGGTCGTATTATCTGTCATCATCGCCATCTATTCTGTGACCAGACCGGGCGCAATGGCCGGTGTGAAATATTTTCTTGTTCCGAATGTCGAGAATTTTTCATGGATGACCGTCGTATCCGCTATGGGACAGATGTTCTACTCCCTGTCGATCGCTATGGGTATCCTGATCACATTTGGATCTTATATGAAAAAAGATATCTCGATCGAAGATTCGACCAAAAATGTAGAGATATTCGATACTGCGATCGCGATCATGGCAGGACTTATGATCATTCCCGCCGTATTTGCGTTCTCCGGTGGTGATCCGGACACCTTACAGGCAGGACCTTCGCTCATGTTCATCACGATCCCGAAGGTATTTGACAGCATGGGACTCGGCACAGCCGTCGGTATCCTGTTTTTCCTGCTCGTACTCTTCGCAGCGATCACCAGTTCTATCGCGCTGACAGAAAGCGCTGTATCTACGTTTGAAGATGAATTGGGCTGGGGACGCCGCAAAGCGACTGTCCTAGCCGGTGTGATCATGCTCGTACTCGGCAGCCTGTCTTCCCTCGGCTACGGTCCGCTCGCTTCGGTCACGATCATCGGCATGCAGTTCCTGGACTTTTTTGATTTCCTGACCAACTCTGTCATGATGCCGATCGCAGCGATCGCTACCTGTCTGCTCGTATCCAGAGTGATCGGTCTGAAAACGATTGAGGATGAGGTACTGCTCGGCGAGAGCAGATTCCGCAGAAAAGTGATCTTTAATTTTATGATCAAATATCTCTGCCCGATTTTTGCAGCGATCATATTGATCAGCTCCGTGGCCAATGCGTTCGGATGGATCTCGATGTAAAGTAACAGTTTATGAAAAGGAGTTTATAAAAATGGAAAAAAAAGAAAGCAATTTTTCCGGTCAGCTTGGCTTTGTTCTGGCTGCAGCCGGAAGTGCAGTCGGTGTAGGTAATCTATGGCGATTCCCCTACCTGGCTGCCAAAGATGGCGGTGGGCTATTCCTGCTCATCTACCTGATTCTCGTTGTGACATTCGGTTTCACGCTGCTGACCTCTGATATTGCTCTGGGCCGCAAGACAAAACAAAGTGCGATCGAAGCCTACGCGCAGGCACGCCCGAAATGGAAATTTTTAGGTATCCTGACATTTCTCGTACCGGTATTAATCATGACATATTATGCTGTCATCGGCGGATGGATCACGAAATACGCAGTTGTTTATCTGACCGGACATTCACAGGAAGCAGCCACAGACAGCTATTTTACATCCTTTATCACTGCTCCGGTCGCACCGGTTGTATTCGCCCTGATCTTCATGGGTGTCACTGCATTCATCGTATACAACGGTGTCGAGGACGGTATCGAGCGTGTATCGAAATACATGATGCCGGTACTGCTCGTACTGGTTGTGGTCATTGCAGTCTACGCTCTGACATTGAGCCATACAGATGCAGATGGCAATGTGACTACCGGTATTCAAGGATTTTTATACTATATTACGCCAAATTTTGAAGGATTGACGATCAAACGGTTTCTACAGATCCTGTTGGATGCCATGAGCCAGCTGTTCTTCTCGCTGAGCGTATCCATGGGTATCATGATCACCTATGGATCCTATGTAAAACCTGAAGTCAACCTGAATAAAGCAGTCAACCAGATAGAGATCTTCGATACCGGCGTGGCGCTGCTCGCAGGTGCCATGATCATCCCTGCTGTCTATGTATTTTCCGGTACAGACGGCATGAGCGCAGGTCCGAGCCTGATGTTTATCTCTCTGCCGAAAGTATTCGCGGCTATGGGAAAAGCCGGTGTATTTGTCGGTATCCTGTTCTTTGTGACTGCAATCTTTGCGACACTGACATCCTGTATCTCCGTACTCGAATCCATCGTAGCGAATTGCATGGAGATCTTCCACAGCGGACGTAAAAAAACAGTGCTGATCTTATCTGCGATCTACCTGGCTATGTCGGCAATCGTTGCACTCGGCTATAGTATCTTCTATTTCGAGGTCCAGCTGCCAAACGGTTCAACCGGTCAGTTACTCGACATCATGGATTACATCAGCAACAGTGTTATGATGCCCTTCATCGCCCTGTTGTCTACGATCCTGATTGGCTGGATTCTGACGCCGGACTATATCATCAATGAAATGGAACTCAATGGTGAAAAATTCCGCCGTAAAAAAATGTATATCATCATGATCCGCTATGTCGCACCGGTTATGATGCTCATTCTGTTCCTTCAGTCGACCGGAATCTTATCCTGATTTTTATAAAGACTGATGCAAAAAGAAGTTACCGGCTAAGGTAACTTCTTTTTGTATGATATCTTTTATCTCGTATTAATCACTGACTTCTACCAATTCAATCGTAAAATTCAGTTCTTTTCCTGCCATCTCATGATTGGCATCAAATGTAACCGTTGTTTCATCCATTGCCACCACAGTGACCGGGAACGGCCGTCCGTATTCATCCTGCAGATATACGCGCTGTCCGACTTCCAGATCTACAGCTCCCGTGAGCTGTGCCAACGGAGCCGAAAAAACAGCAGCCGGATCGGGCTGTCCATATGCTTCCTCAGGCATCAGATGTACATCAACGATCTGTCCTACCTCCATGTTGGCGACTGCTGCATCGAATCCACGGATCATCATGCCTGCTCCACATGTAAATTCAAGCGGTTCTCCCCTGTCGTACGAAGAATCAAACTGCGTGCCGTCATTAAATGTTCCGCGGTAATGCGTCTTACATTTCTTTCCAACATTTTTTCCCTGAATTGTACTCTGTGATCCGCATCCGCCACAAGAATGTCCATCCTCATGTTCACCGCAGGAATGCCCTTCTCCATGACCTCCACATGTATGTCCTTCTCCGTGATGGTTACAATTCACGCCTGCACTCACAAGATCTCCATTCAGATACGCTTCTACTGCTTCGTCTGCAGATCCTGCTGCGCCCGAAACGAGCTCGATTCCCCGCTCTGCCAGTGCTTGCTGTGCACCGCCACCGATTCCACCACAGATCAGCACATCAATGGCATTCTGATCTAAAAGACCTGCCAGAGCACCGTGTCCACTGCCGTTTGAACCGATAATCTCAGATGAAATCACCTGCTGATCCTCTACTTCATAGATTTTGAATGTTTCTGTATGTCCAAAATGCTGAAATATTTCTCCGTTATCATAAGTTACTGCGATTCTCATAATTTTCTCCTTTTTAATTGTTTTACTCTTTTTTCATCATTTTGATTTGCAATTTTGCTCATGTCTATCGTACCACAGTCCTGTATTTTACTCAACTCCTCGACTGCATCTGCCATATTAACGAAACCTAGACTGGCTTGTTCCTTTTCTGTTCCTTTTGTTTTGTCGAAAAAGACCGGAACGCCTGATTTTACAAGCATTCCAGTCTTTCAGAGAGCAGGGGATGAGAGAATCGAACTCCCGCCAAAGGTTTTGGAGACCCCTATCATACCATTTGACCAATCCCCTGTA
>Ga0129312_1000210_pt1 | contig 59476 bp, 55 predicted proteins | sample O827metagenome_FD_94434 | JGI IMG/M metagenome (GOLD analysis project Ga0129312, IMG submission 94434) | Orangutan group fecal microbial communities from Wisconsin, USA - O827 metagenome | ecosystem: Host-associated > Mammals > Digestive system > Large intestine > Fecal | place: USA: Wisconsin... | reverse complement strand
TTCGGTGATTTATGTCTGCACCAGTGATACAGTGCTGGATCAGGTTGTTTCTAATCTGGGGCTGTTTGGTGTTACAGCAGATAGTATCCGAAACGCCCTGACGATCTCCCAATATAAAACAACGCAGATCATCGAACTGACCCTTTATTGGCAGTATCCCAATGAGGGCGTCAATATCCTGACCGAAATCACGAATGTTGCACCGGACATTCTGGTCAAGACATTGGGCCTTGGCAGCGTAACAGTTGTAAATCAGGCTAAGGTTATAACGGTAGAGCAGCGTCCGAATATTCAGTATCTTACGGGTGCCATCATTATTGCTATTGCGTTGGGTCTTGTGTACAGCTTTTCTTCGCTCTATATTCACCCGACCTTGGTGGATACGAAAGAGATTCACCGCCTGTTTGAGTTGGACGAGCTGACGGAGCTGCCGCATGATGCGCTTATTACCCGGAGTGAAGGGCGACTTTCAGCACTGGATGCAAAAGCGGCCTCGAATATTTATCGGGACAGTGTGGATCGCGCAATCCATATACTAAATTACACTTTGCAGGGGCAAAAAGGCTGTCAGTCTCTTTTTGTTACGTCCTCTATGGCTGGTGAAGGCAAAACTGGCATCGTGGCTTACCTTGGCATTGGCTTTGCGCGTATGGGAAAGCGTGTGCTTTTAATCGACTTGGATGTGCAAAATCCGAGTTTGAGCGGTATGTTTTTGCATAAACCACAGTATGAACATTCCCTAAATGCAGCAGTAAACGATGATATTCCGGTTATGGATGCAATCGTTCAGATGGAGCGCAACCTAGATCTTGTGCCAACACGGATGGAGAAAAAGCGCATCATGATCGACCGGCGTCTGGGCGATATCATAAATTGTTTCAAAGAAAACTACGATTTGATTCTAATTGATACGGCACCAGTTGGTCAGGTTTCAGATACGATGCAGACCAGTCAGATCGCAGACAAAGCACTGTATGTTATTCGCTATGATACCGTCTGGATTGATGTGATTCAGGATAGTATTGAGCGGCTTCAGAAAACCGGTGCCAATATTCTTGGTTGCATCATCAATGATGTGGATAAGACGGGAAACACGACTTATCACTATCAGAATTACGGTTATGGCTATGCTGGCTCGCGCTCTTCCAAGGCTCCGAAGAAGGTTCCGGAAGTGGAAGAAAAATCAGAAGCAAGCGAAAGCACCCAAAGCCTTCAGCCTGTTTCACGGAAAGAGAAGAAACGAAAATCTATTTTCTCTTTCTTAAAAAACAGCCATCAGAAAAACGTTAAGTGAAAAAGACAACCCAAAAGTCAGGAGATGGTAAAAATGAGTTTCAGCGGCGGAATCAACAGTGAAGTCTTTCAGATTGTTTCAATTGGGCTTGTCGTTGTCGGACTGCTGATACTTTTTGCATGGCTGATAAAGCGCTTCCGAAGGAAAAAAGACAAAGGAACAGTGGTTACGGAGCCTGAAGAATCATCCAAGGAAAAAGGCGCAGAGTTGACCGCAACATCGCTGGCTACATCGGAGCAACCGACACAAACCGAAATACAGTTGGCGCAGAAAACAAAAGAAGTCGAAAGGCTTCAGGCCAAATGTGAGCGTTTGGAAAAAGAACTGGTGGAACTAAGAGAACAACAGCAGGGGCGTATCGTTCGTGCAAAAGCGGCTTATGCGGCACCAGATGAAACCAAGCGGATACTCGTTGTTGAAGATAATGAAAAAATCTTGAAAGAAGCGATGGATATCCTGAGCAATCTGGATTATAAGGTGGAAACAGCTGCAAATGGGTATGTGGCACTGCAAATGGTTCGGGAATCTGTACCAAGGTACTATGACCTGATTCTCATGGATGCCATTATGGAAGATATGGATGGCTATGAAACGGCTCTTAAAATTCGTGAGATGAACCGAACGGATATGAAACGGATTCCAATTATAACAATGTCCGCAAATACATTTGAACGAGAAGCCAGCCTTGCAAAAGAAGCACATATTGATGGAACGATTGCAAAACCATTAAATGCACAACAAATCGAACGTATTGTCCGGAGATGCCTTCCGTTTGATGCTGAAACGTTCAATTATATCATCTGAACCGTGACAAGGAGAAATTGAAAATGATTCAGACAACCGGAAGTGGAATTTTGTCGTTGGTTGGAAATACGCCGCTGATCGAACCGAAACGCTTTGAAAAGGCCTTGGGCCTGCGGGCAAGGCTCTTACTCAAAATGGAAAATTTCAACCCAACAGGAAGCGTAAAAGACCGTGTTGCACTTGCCATGATTGAAGATGCAGAAAAACAGCATAAGCTGAATGTGAAATCCGTCATCGTTGAACCAACATCCGGCAACGCAGGAATTGCGGTTGCATCTGCGGCAGCGGCAAAAGGATACCATTCTATCATTGTGATGCCAGAAACAATGAGTGAGGAACGGCAGAATCAGGTGTCCGTATTCGGAGCCGAAGTGGTATTGACAAAAGGCTCCTTGGGCATGAAAGGCGCGGTTCTGGAAGCAGAACGTATCGCCAAGGAACATCCGAATGCGTATGTTTTGCACCAGTTTGAAAATCCGGCCAATGTTGAAGCACACCGATGTACAACGGGCCCGGAAATATGGAAGCAGACCAACGGCAGTGTTGATATTTTTATCGCCGGGGTTGGTACAGGCGGCACAATTACAGGCGTTGGCCGATATTTGAAGGAGAAAAATCCGAACATCAAGGTGATTGCTGTAGAGCCTGCGACCTCGCCTGTTCTGAAAGAAGGGATTGCGGGTGTGCACCGTATTCAAGGGCTTGGCTGCGGGTTTGTTCCAAAGATTCTGGACACATCGATTTACGATGAAGTCTACGAAGCGAATAACGATGAAGCCTTTGAAATTGTCCGCCGCATGGCTCGTTTAGAGGGTATCATGCTGGGAATCTCGTCCGGTGCAGCATTGAATGCGGCCATTGAAGTCACACGTCGCCCGGAGAATCAGGGCAAAACAGTTGTCGCTTTAATGCCTGATGGCGGAGATCGTTATTATATGACACCGCTGTTTGGTAGCAGATAGGATTGTAAATCATGGAAGGGCTTGCATTTTGAATGTGACAATGCAGAGGGTTCCTTTTCGACTCTCCGAACAACAGAAAAGATACCGGGCAGTTAAGCGTATTATAGATACACTGTTGGCATTGATGGCGATTCCATTTTTATTGCTGCCTATTGTGTGTGTTGCGGTGGTGATGAAGCTGGTAAATCCGGGAGAGAGCGTTTTCTTTCTCCAAGAGCGAATTGGAATGAATGAAAAAGTATTTTATATGGTGAAATTCCGTACGATGCGTGCTGCTACACCTGAAAATGTTCCGACCAGTCAGCTTGACCATCCGGAAGGATATTATCTCCGCTTGGGACAGTTTCTTCGGCGGACAAGCATCGATGAGCTGCCGCAAATTTATAATGTGCTGCGGGGAGAGATGGCATTGATTGGGCCACGGCCTTTGCTTCCGGAAGAAGAACCGATTCAGACACTTCGTAAAGAAAATGGCGTTTACCAGATTCGACCGGGCATCACCGGGTTGGCGCAGATCAATGGCAGAGATTATCTTTCAGATGATAAAAAAATCAGATATGACTGCGCTTATTTGGAGCATTTTTCTTTCTTGCAGGATATTGGAATCCTGTTCCACTCTGTAAGCTATGTTCTCGCGCAGCGAGGAATCAAAGGGGACTGACCATGAACATACTTCTTCATTGCGATGAATATTATCCACGGCATGTTCCAATTGCAATACGAATGAACGTGATCAGTGAAGTTTTTCAGAAAGATGGTCATGTGGTTCAAGTTCTTACGGGAGCTGAAAGTTTAGATGGTGGAGAAAAAAACGAAAAAAATGCAATTTACTGCCCCATTATTCCGCTGAAAAAGAAAAGCTCGCTTTTCCGGATGCTGAACCAGTTGAGTTTTGGCGTGACCTCCTTTTTTAAGAGCATCCGGGTGGGAAAAGCGGACGTTGTGATTACCTCTTCTCCACCGATTTTAATTGGGCCATTTGCGTGGATGATCGCACGGATGAAACATGCGGTTCTCGTATATGATGTGCGTGATATCTGGCCAGATGTGGCTTTGGAAATGGGAAGTTTTTCAGAAAACAGTTTTTATTGTAAGGCTTTCCGAGTAATCGCAAATTTTATGTATCATCATGCGGATATTATTACAACGGTATCGCCCGGAAAGGTCAAAGAATTATGCGCAAAACTTCCGGAGCATCAACAGAATAAAGTCTGGCTTGTAGAAAATGGTCTGGACGAGCGGTTCTTGCAACAGACGGAAGATGAGCAGGTGGTTCAGAAATATTTTCAAAAGAAACAATACACAATCGTTTATATTGGAAACATCGGCCTTGCACAGGGACTGGAGCATTTGATCGACCTCGTGGAAAAAATGGAGCCGGATGTGTTTCAGGTGCTTCTGTTCGGAGATGGTGCCCAACGTGGAAAGTTAGAACAGATGTGTGCAGATAAAAAGCTGGAGCATGTTCATTTCTGTGGACGTGTGGATGAAAAAACAGTTTATACTGTACTGAAAAATGCTACGGCTGCATACATTCCGCTGGTCAACTCAAACTTAAAAAACAGCATTCCAACAAAGACTTATGAAGCACTTGGAACAGGCTGTCCGGTGCTGATGGTTGCAGATGGAGATGCAGCAGAACTTGTCCGAGAAAGCGGGTTTGGTAGCGTTGTTTCCCCGGATGATGTGGAAAGACTTCCGGAAGTCTTTGCTGCATTTATGAAAGACCGGGAGTTATTTGAAGTACGAAAAGAAGAGGTTCGGCAGTACATTTTGGAACGGCATTCCAGACAAAAAATCACAAGAGATTTTGAGAAAAAATTGAAGGCGTATGTAGAGGGGCGAGAATAAAAATGATGGTCAATGTAATTGGATTGGGATATATTGGACTGCCTACGGCATTGATGCTGGCATCGCATGGAGTTGGTGTAGTCGGTACCGATTATAATAAGGATCTGGTGGCACAGCTGAATGCCGGAAAAACAACATTTAAGGAAAAAGGCTTGGATGAGCTTTTTGATGCAGCACGCGCTTACGGTGTGCAGTTTACAACAGAATATCAGGTGACGGATACCTACATCATTTCTGTTCCGACCCCTTACAATAAGTTCAGCAAAAAAGTTGATGCAAGCTATGTGATCGAAGCGTTGAAAGATGTGATGCAGGTTTGCCCAAAGGGGGCAACTATCGTCATAGAATCAACGATTTCGCCGGGAACGATTGATCGCTATGTGCGGCCGGTTGTAGAAGCAGGCGGGTTTGAAATTGGAAAAGAGATTCATTTGGTTCATGCACCGGAACGCATTATCCCCGGAAATATGGTATATGAACTACTCCACAATAATCGAACCATTGGCGCAGACGATAAGGAAACCGGCGAAGCAATCAAAAAGCTGTACGCATCGTTCTGCCAAGGAGAAATCGTTGTAACGGATATCCGTACAGCCGAGATGACAAAGGTGGTTGAAAACACATTCCGTGCCGTGAATATTGCATTTGCAAATGAACTGGCGAAAATCTGCCGGCAGGACAATATGGATGTATATGAGATCATCCGAATCTGCAATATGCACCCACGAGTCAACATTCTGCAACCGGGCCCCGGTGTGGGCGGACACTGCATCAGTGTTGACCCATGGTTTCTGGTTGGTGACTATCCGGGATTGGCACATGTAATCAATGAATCCATGAAAGTAAATGATAGTATGCCAGATTTTGTCCTGAATCGAATTCACGAAATTATGCAGGAAAAGGGCCTTCATGATTTGCATCGGGTAGGCCTCTACGGATTGACCTACAAAGAGAATGTGGATGATATGCGGGAATCTCCGACATTGCAGCTGTTGGAAAGCCAGAAGCGTCATCTTGGTGAGAGCCTGAAGGTTTACGATCCTTTTATTCAGAAGGATGTTGTCGAAAATCAGTATCATGATCTGGATGCTTTTTTAAGTGACGTAGATCTTGTTGTGGTGATGGTGAAGCACATGGAAATTCAACAGAACAAGGAAAAACTACGGAACAAAGTGGTTCTGGACTGCCACAATGTGATTGATCTTCCGGGTGTCTACCGGCTCTGAAAAGCTACTGGTGAGGAAAGTTATGAAAAAAGTGATGTTGGTGTTCGGCACACGTCCGGAAGCAATTAAGATGTGCCCGCTAGTGCAGGAACTGAAAAAACAAACGAAGCTGCAGCCGGTCGTTTGCGTGACCGGGCAGCATCGGCAGATGCTGGATACCGTTCTAAACACGTTTGGGGTAGTGCCGGACTATGATCTGTCCATCATGAAAGAAAAGCAAACGCTTTTTGATATCACGACAAATATTTTGGAGCGAATCCGCATCGTTTTGGAGAAGGAAAAGCCGGATGCTGTGTTGGTTCATGGTGATACATCAACAACTTTTGTGACTGCACTGGCATGTTATTACTTGCAGATTCCAATCGGCCATGTGGAAGCTGGACTTCGTACATACGATATTTACAGCCCTTTCCCGGAGGAATTTAATCGACAGGCCGTTTCTATTATCAGCGGCTATAATTTTGCTCCTACGGAAACTGCAAGAGAAAACCTTATTCGTGAAGGTCATCGCGCAGATAATATTTTTGTGACCGGAAATACTGCAATCGATGCTCTGCGCTTTACCGTAAAAGAACAGTACACGCATCCAGAACTGGAGTGGGCGGCAGACAGCAGGCTGATCTTGATTACGGCACATCGCCGGGAAAATCTCGGAGAGCCGATGCGGAATATGTTCCGTGCAATTCGCCGCGTAATGGATGAGCATCCTGATGTGAAAGCAATTTACCCCATCCATATGAATCCGACTGTGCGTGAAATTGCAAAGGAATATCTTGGAGGCGATGATCGTATTCACATCATCGAGCCGCTGGATGTTCTGGATTTTCATAATTTTATGGCCCGGAGTTATCTGATCTTGACAGATTCTGGTGGAATTCAGGAAGAAGCCCCTTCTTTGGGAAAGCCTGTTTTGGTAATGAGAGATACAACCGAGCGTCCAGAAGGGGTAGCAGCAGGTACGCTGAAACTTGTGGGCACCAGTGAAGAAACGATCTATCAGGAGTTCAGCAAACTTCTGATAGATTCTACATTATATAAGGCGATGTCACATGCAGCCAATCCATACGGTGATGGCCATGCCTGCGAGCGAATCGTAAAAATTTTGAGCGAGAAGTTGAAATGAGATTTGCAGTTGAAGAAAGCCCGCTGCAAGGTAAGGCACTTTGCATATTGCAAAATGAAATGGTTGTATCCTATCAAAAAGGCAATTTGGTCGTTGCGACTGCGGAAGGTTCCATCGTGAAAAAAATGCGCTTGCCCTTCCCTGCATGGAAATACGTTTTCGGGCAGTTCCGAATTTGGGAGCGTCTTTTGCACATGGAAATCCGATGGGCCATTGAAATAGAAAACGATATTTTATTTTTTCAATGCGATGATAGCTTTTATGAACTGAACTGGAAAACCGGTCAATTGGCACAAGTCAATATCCCGGTACGAGGAAAACCACTTTTTACGGCAAGAATTGCCGGAGTAGATGGCTTTACGGATGGTTACCTGATGGGCGATTATGGCTCAAACCCGAATCGTGAGGATGTGCGTATTTTCCGCCGCTGTGAGGATGCTTCGGACTGGAAGGTCTGCTATACGTTTCCGGCAGGTATCGTCCGGCATATTCATAATATCGTTCCGGATATTCAGAGAGCCTGTGTTTATATCCTGACAGGAGATGAAGATAACGAATCCGGAATATGGTGTGCAAAGAATGATTTTACAGAGGTAATACCTCTTGTACAGGGTAAGCAGAAATACCGGGCCTGCCAGATGCAGTTCCCTTATTATCTGACAGATTCGCCATCTGAAAAAAATTATTTGTATCAGTTGGAAGGCGAAGAAGAACATCCGGTTCATTCTATACCGGGAACGTGTATTTATGGAACGTGCTGTAGGGAGGGCTTACTGTTCTCTACCACCTGCGAGCCGGATGCCCATATTTCAAACCGCATAGCCTATTGGCTGACCTCTCGCCCCGGAAAGGGAATCGTGGGGCGGCAGGTGGCAGTGTTCTATCTGGAGCAATCTGGAAAGATGACACAGCTTGCGGAGTTTGAACATGATGGACTTCCCCTGCATTTATTTCAATATGGAACGGCAACATTTACAAACTGCTGTGGGCAGATGTGCTATTTCAGCATGGGATGTGTAAAGCACAAAGATGAGCATACCTTCAAGGTGACATGGACGGAGGAAACAGTGGATGAAACGAAAAACATTAGTAATGTTGATTGGCTTTCTGCCGAATCCCCGGCTCTATAAACGCCTTGCGCTTGAAAAGCAGGAATATGACACACATCTGATTTGTTGGGATCGCGGCTCAGAAATGCAGTTGAAACCCAAAGAAGATGGATTTACTGTCCACGCTTTATCTATTGCTGCCGTTGGAAACCCTGTGAAACGACTGCCAGCGTATGCCCTTTTTTCAAGAAAAGCCAAAAAACTGCTCCGAATGATCAACCCAGATATTATTCATGTGCAGGGATTGGATATGCTGGAAATCGCCTGCTGGTACAAGGAACATACCTCGAAGCGGGTTCAAATTATTTATGAAGTGGCTGATCTGCATCGATTGTTGATTGATAAACCGAGCAATATTGGGAAAAAGATACTCCAACGTTTTCTGCGCCAGGAAGAAAAACGCTGCTGTCAGGAAATTGCATTGCTGATTGTTACCTCTGAAAAATATCTGGACGAATATCTTGGAAGTTATGTGCCAAAGGATAAAACTCTGTTCTTTCCCAATGCACCGGATTTAAGTGCTTTTGAAAATTATAAATCGAAAGTGTATGACAAGAGCGATTTTACGGTTGGATTTATCGGGGATGTGCGTTATCCAAAGCAGATGAAAAACCTGATCGAAGCGGCGAAAACGTGTGATATAAAAGTTTTGTTTGCTGGATTTGAGCAGGGCGGTCATGAAATCGAATCACTTTGTAAGGCCTATAAACGCGGCGAGTGGGTTGGTCGGTTCAACTTCAAGACACAAGCGGCTGAACTCTATGAAAAATGTGATGCAATCTATTCTGTTTATGACGCCGATATGGCGAATGTGCGGGTTGCCCTTCCCAATAAACTCTATGAAGCAATTCATTGTGAACGACCGATCATTGTGGCGAAGGGAACTTATCTTGCAGAGTTGGTTGAGAACTGGGGCGTAGGTGTTGCCGTAGACCATCGGGAGCCAGACGAACTGGTTGCAGTATTGCAGAAAATGCGAGATGATGCTGCGTATTATCAAGCGTTCTGCCATCATTGCCATGAGCGAAAAAAGATTGCGGATATAGAAACGTATAATCGAATGCTGAAAGAGCGGTTGCACTGGATGTGCATGAGAACGATATGAAACGAATTCTTCTTGTAACAACTTCCCTTAATATCGGTGGAATCCAAACAGCGTATATCAACATGGCAAATGCACTGAGCAGTTCCTATGAAGTGGACTGCTTTATTTACAATCCAGATGGTGCTTTGCGAGAACGGCTTGACCCCGCTGTTCGGTTGCTGCCGACAACATGGATGCTTCGGGCTTTGGGAATGTCTTTCCGGGAAGCATGGGAAAGCAAAAAGGCTGGAATTATCCTTTTTAAGCTGTTCAGCACGGTATGGGCGAAGGCGGTGGACAACCGTGTTCCAATTGAGAGCGCTCTTCATTTTTGTCCGGTGCTTGGAGAGTACGATTTGGCGATTGCGTTTAGCCATGAAACTGGAAAACATCGCGTCTTTACTGGTTGTCCCCGGTTGGTAAGTCAAAAAGTAAAGGCAAAGCAGAAGATTTCGTGGATTCACTACGACCCGCTTGGCCAAGATCTTGATAATACATTTAATGCATCGTTTTATCAGAAGATGGATCGGGTCGTTGCAGTTTCAAAGTCTGTAAAGGAGTCTTGCGAAAAAGCATTCCCGACCCTCACCGAAAAACTCGATTACTGTTATAATTTTCAAGATTTTTCTTTTCTGAAGAAAATGAGCGAGAAAAGGCAGGATGTAGAGTACACATCGGGCTGTCTGATTTGCTTTTCTGCCTGCCGGTTGGCACATGAAAAGGGAATTCTACGAGCATTGGAAGCATTTGCGCCTACGCTTCGGCAGCAAAAGGATATCCGTTGGTATATTGCTGGCGATGGTTATGAACGCCATGAAATCGAGGATAAGATCAAGGCGGAAGCATTGGAACAGTATGTTGTTTTGCTTGGAAACCAGTTGAATCCATATCCCTATATGAAAAATGCAGATCTTTATCTGAGCGTTTCTTACAGTGAAGCAGCACCAGTTGTATATAGAGAAGCTAATTTTCTAGGAGTTCCGGTGTTATCAACAGAAACTTGTTCAAGTAAAGAACTTTTGGGTTCCAACGAAGAAAACTTTATATGTGAGAATTCAAAAGAAGGCCTCGAAACTGTGTTTACTGCATTGATGACGCACCGCGGAAAAATTGAGCAGGCAAAAGAAAGAATCGGTCGAGAACAATATAATAATGAGCGAGCCACCTCAAAAGTAGAAGAGTGGCTGGAAGATTGATGAGGGATGAAGCAATGCCATTTGGTCTGGATAATATGTCAAATGTTCAGAGATGGAGTATTGCCGGCGTTCTGATGTTTATGGTACTGCTGGGAACGCGATATCCGCTCATTTCAATTATGGCACTCGGTGTATTGGCCGTTTTAACGTATGTAGTCGATACAGCGGATTTTGTTTTTCTTTATCTGGCAATAACGCCGCTTGCCACGGTTTTTCGGACGAGTTCCACGGGACAGTCTTTCCTGACGTATATCCTCCTGTTTTATGTTCTTTTGGACATTGTTCACGAGGTGTTTGTTCAGCAAGAAGTGGATGATACCTTTGTGCTTCTGCTGATCTTTTTTATTGTAGTAGTTTCCGTCCAACTGATTTTTCAGACAATGGATTGGAAACGAACACTAAAATTGATGGCAAATATTCTGGTGATACGGAATGGCGCGCGAATCAATATAGAACAGCATCATAAAAATTTCTTTCTGGCTTATATTGTAGGAATTCTAACAGCATCGTTTGTGACGCTGCTCCAACCACGGATTTTTCAAATTCAGCGTTTTGTGACTTCTAAAACGTTGAGTTCTGGTTACGGTTTTGGTTCAGTGGATCGCTTCTCGGCATTATATGATGACCCGAACTACTTCGGAGTAAATATTATTCTTTGTCTGTGCCTTGTTGTCATTCTCTTTTCCAGAAAAGAACTTGGAACGATTAGCTCGACATTACTTGGCGGAGTACTGTTTTATTTTGGAATTATTACATACAGCAAAACGATCACTATTATGATGGCATTGCCGGTGCTGGTTTTGATAAAGGAAAATCAACAGAATAAGCGATATATTTTTCAAATCGCATCTGTTTTAATCGTTGCAATTATTCTGGCGGGAGCACTTTCGGGAATCTTTCCGATTTTTGATATTATCATTACGCGCTTTCAAACTGGTGATGGCAGTATTTCTTCAATGACAACCGGACGAACAGAAATATGGATGGACTACCTGCAATTTATGAAAAGCAATCCATGGAGGCTGATATTTGGAAATGGACTCGGAGTAGGATATTTGCATACACGCAGAGGATTTAATGCGGCGCATAACTTCTATATCGAATTGCTTTATCATTTGGGAATCGTTGGAGAAAGCATCTTGTTTTTGGTTTTCAGGTCAATTCTTCAGAGCGTCCAAAGACCAATCAAAAGAAACTTTATCCAGTACAGCGGAATTATTGGAACTGCAATCATGTATGCGACGTTGAATCAGCTGTTTAGCTTTGAATTGCCAGTACACATGCTGACAGCAATTTTTTTGTGGAATCTGGGTTCGGCACCAGCGGTGGAAGGAGAAACTTATGACATCAGATGATTTCAAACGCTTGCAAAAGACGCAGATTGAAATAATGGACGAAATCCATAGAATCTGTGTTGAAAATAAAATCGAATATTATATGATCGCTGGCACCCTACTTGGTGCAGTTCGACATAAAGGCATTATCCCATGGGATTTGGATATTGATATTGCGATGAAGCGGGCAGAGTATATTCGCTTTAAGGAAATATGCAATAAAAGTCTAAATCCTCGTTTTGTGTACAGAGATTTTGAGAATACAAAAGCGTTCAACCATCCACATGCGCTTATTTGCATTCGTAATACCGAACTTTACACGAAGCACGACCGTCTAAACCCGACTGCACAGAACTTGGGAATATACCTTGATATCTTTCCACTCGATTATGCGCCGGATGATGAGGGGCTTAGAAAAAAACAGGCGGATGAACTGCTGCGTCTGAAAAATCTGAAGATGATGAAAGTAAATTATAGATACTCATCTTCGCCGCTTAAATCTTTTGCACGAAAAATAATTCGAGGTGCTTTATTCTGGACATCTGTGGATAAGATCAATAAGAAGCAGCAGGAAGTTATGCAGAGGTATAACGAAAAGCCATCCGGTATACTGTGCTCAATGGCAAGTCACTATTCGTATGCGAAGCAGTGTATGGATGAATCGGTCTATGGAACACCGGTTCTGCTTTCCTTTGAAGGGCGTGAGTATTATGCGCCTAAGAGATACACGGATTATTTGACGCAATTATACGGTGATTACATGAAACTTCCACCGAAGGAACAACAGAAAGCAAATTTGGATTTCTTCACAACGGTAAAATTTGATTCTTGAAAACACATGGAAAAAGATGGCTATGATACAAAAACTTGTACAGAAATATAAGGATTTGAAAGCACCAATAAAGGCATCACTTTGGTTCCTTGTTTGCGGGTTCCTTCAAAAAGGCATTTCAATGATCACAACGCCGATTTTTACGCGGGTGATGACAGATGTTGAATATGGACGGTTTAGTGTATATAACTCGTGGCTTAGTATTGTTCAAATCGTTGTATCTTTGAACTTGGCAGCAGGAGTTTATACGAGAGGGCTTGTAAAAAACGAAGAAGATCAGAACGCCTTTACATCTTCTATGCTGGGGCTATCATCGACTTGTTTTTTTATCTGGTTCTTGATCTACGCTCTTTTTCATGATTTTTTCAATGCGATATTTGATCTTTCATCGGCCTTGATGGTTGCGATGTTCCTTGAAATTTGGGCAACAGCAGCATATCAATTTTGGTCGAACCGTGAAAGGGTAAATTATCGGTATAGAAAACTTGTGGTTCTTACATTGGCCTATGTGATTGCTCGGCCTGCCTTTGGGATTTTAATGATTCTAAGAGTGAATCAGAACTACCAAACAGAGGCCAGAGTTTTTACAGCAACCGCAGTCAACGTGATTCTTTTCTCCGCGCTTTATTTTTCAATGATGTGGCAGGGAAAGAAATTTTATGATAAGAAGTATTGGGTGTATGCACTCAAATTCAACTTGCCATTAGTGCCGCATTACCTTTCACAAATTGTTTTAAGCCAGTCGGACAGGCTGATGATTCATTCTTTCTGCGGCTCTGCGGCCACGGCGTATTATAGCGTGGCGTATACTCTTTCGATGGGACTTCAAATCCTTAACTCGTCCGTATCTGGCACGATGAACCCATGGATCTATAAATCTTTGCGAGATGGAAAAGCAAAAAATATTGGAAAAACTTCGTATCCGATTCTCATGATGATTGCCCTTTGCAATTTTATGGTGATTGCTGTGGCACCTGAAATTTTGACGATACTTGCACCTGCGAATTATCAGAGTGCGCTTGCCGTGATCCCTCCTGTTACGGCGAGTGTGTACTTTATGTTTTTGTACAACCTCTTTGCAACGTTTGAGTATTATTACGAAAAGACACAATACGTTATGGTGGCATCTATTCTCGGTGCCATCGTGAATATTATATTGAACGCGATATTTATTCCGCGCTTTGGATATTCGGCAGCAGGGTATACAACGCTTGTGTGTTATATCCTTTATGCGAGTGCTCATTATTACTTTATGAAAAAGGTCGTAAAGACCTATATTCAGGGTGAAAAAATCTATAATGGCCAGATTATTTTTGGCATTGGGCTATTCCTGATTGGCGGCGGTGCCATTATAATGCAGTTCTATTCGCACATTATTATTCGATATGCTATTTTGGCAGTGTGCGCTGCTATGGTGTATTTTAAGAGAAAGTCGCTTCAGCAGCTGTTTATGGAACTCAAAAAGAAGTGAGAGGAATGAAACGTATGAAAAAGTACAAAGTTGGATATACAACTGGCGTGTTCGACATGTTTCATATTGGTCATCTTAACATTTTGAAAAGAGCAAAAGAACAGTGCGATTACTTGATTGTCGGCGTTAGCACAGATGAAGTAGTAGAAGGTTATAAAGGTAAAACCCCAATTATTCCGTTTGAAGAGAGAATTGCTATTGTTAGTGAACTTAAATGTGTAGATCAGGCGGTTCCACAAACGAGCATGAATAAGATAGAAGCATGGGAAAAATACCATTTTGATGTGCTGTTCCACGGGTCGGACTGGAAGGGCAGCAGTATGTATAATAAGCTGATTGAGGAATTTTCAGCGGTTGGCGTAGATGTTGTTTTTTTACCACATACAGAAAATGTTTCTTCTACCCTGCTCGCTGAAGTGCTTCACAAATTACATAATGAGGAAGAACACTAAATCGGCTGGAAGGTGGCTTCATGGATTACGACAAAGAAGAAAGGATAAGGAACTCTCTGTTTTGTAAGGTGCTGCGAGAAGCTCTTTGGGGTGGAGAAGTGTTTGAAGTGGTTTCTCCGGCAGAATATGAGCAGCTTCACAGAGAACTTCAGGAACATGCAATCTCTGACATTCCAGCAAATATTCTCAGGCGATTGCCGGGGCTTCCCAAAGAACTATATGAAGTATGGAGAGCGGAAACGCTTACTCAGATACCGCTTTTTCTGAACTACCTTCAACAGCAGGATTCATGTATTGCTCTTTTGAAAATGCAGGGAATCCCATGTGCGGTATTAAAAGGAGCGGCCAGCGCAAAATATTATCCGATTCCAGAGTATCGACAGATGGGAGATATTGATTTGTTGATTTCTCCTGCTGATAAAGAAAAGGCCCATCAAGCATTGCAGGAATGTGGATATTGCAAAATAGAGTGCGATAGAAGCGTTCAGGCGTTCAAAAAAGATGATTTGGTTGTCGAAATTCACACTGGATTTGAAACGCATCGAAATGATGCGCTTACAGAAAAAATTAGTGCACTACTTCTGAATGACCTGCGTAAACCAACGGAAATTGAACTATTGCAGTACCGATTCCCAACACTTTCGCCAGAGTGCACAGGGGTGCTGTTGCTGGCGCACATGGCAAAACACTTTGAAAAGGAACTTGGGTTTCGGCAGGTCATAGACTGGATGCTGTATGCGGATAAAGTGCTGACAGATGAAGTCTGGCAGAACACGATGCAGAAACTGCTCCAAAGTTATCAATTGGAGCAGTTTGCAGTAACGGTCACGGCGATGTGTCAGCGATATTTTGGATTGCATACACAGAAAATGACATGGTGTGCGCAAGCTGATCCGGAACTTTGCATGGAACTGTTTGAACATATTTGGAAAAGTGGCAACATGGGCCGAAACCTCAAAGGAAGTCATTCTGGAATGGCCAGAATTCTGCGAAGAAAAAGCCTATGGGAGATGGTTTCCAATTTACAGGAGCGAGGTTTTGCAAAATGGGAGTATGCACATCAGCACCCCGCAGCTCGGCCATTTGCATGGGCGTACCAAATCAGATTTCTTCTAAAATTGTATTTTTCTTCGGACTTTGATCGGTCACTAGCTACGGTAGCAGAAGATAGAAAGTGGCTGGTGACAGCAGAGAATTTGGCAGAGAGACTTCATCTGCAATAAAAAAGGAACATGAAGGCAGTAAGAGCGATTTCAATTGAACAATGGCTGGAACTTGCAAAAGATGGAACGGAGATTCCAATTCAAATCACGCTTGATGGGTACAGTATGCAGCCATTTATCCGTAAAGGTCAAGATATTGTGACGATCCTTCCGGTCAATCGGCCACTGCGTTGGGGAGAAGTAGTTCTGCTCCGCCGACAAGATGGAACATATATTGTCCATCGAATCTGCTGTGTGAAGGATGATATGGTTCAAACCGTGGGAGACCGCTGTGTAAAAAAAGATGGCCCGGTGCGTAAATGCGAGGTCTACGGCCTTGTGGAATACCGAGAACGGAATGGATTGAACATACCATTAAATCATGGCGGGATTCGTTTTTGTGGGATGCTCTGGTTATTGCTATTTCCACTTCGTGCTCCCTTGATGCGAATGTATGCAGTGACAAGTGGAATATTTCGGAAAATCACGCACAAAGAACCAGCTGAATAAAATTTTGATGATGCAAGCAGTGAAGGCAAAATGAAGAATTATAAAGTAGGCCCGCTCCAGATTGCAGCTGAATGGATGCCGGGCTCCTATAAACCGTTTGAAGTGACAACAGCCGCTCAACCACATTACATAGTTCATTGGATTTCAGAGGAGCCAATACTCCCAAAAGAATCCTCCATTGATGCTGGAGATTTCTGCGCAGTGCAAGTGCCCGGTGGATGGGCGTATTGTACGCGGCAGAATACGGTAAAAGTACTTGTTGGTCAGAAGAAAATACGAATCTGGCAGAATGGAAAAGACAAAGATTGCTCAGATTGGGCAGAACATTTGCTGCGGATAGCTTTGGAATGTAAATTGATCGAAGAAGGCTATATTTCTCTGCACGCAGCCTGTGTGGTCAAGGATGGACAGGCATTTTGCCTTTCTGGAGCAAGCGGTGTTGGAAAATCTACGCGGGCAAAATTATGGGTTGATACATTGGACGCACAATGGCTAAGTGGGGATCGTCCGGCGGTTGATTGCCAGAACGGTATCGCTTATGGTGTTCCGTGGGATGGAAAAGAGCAGTTGTTTCATTCGAGTTGTTCACCAATTCGGGCTATTCTGATGGTGTACCGCGCTTCTTATACGGAACTTCGGATTCTATCAGCGAAAGAAACGATTCAGATGTTGGCTGCACAGTGCTTTATCCCAATGTGGGATGCAGACCTATCGGCTCGTGTGTTTGAAAATCTAACGCAGCTTGTGCAGACGGTTTGCTGCTATCAATGGTTTGGAGGAATCGGCGCACAGGATGCAGCTGAAACGTCCGAACTCTTAGCAGCACCTGATAAAGATATAAAAGGAGTGGACACGATGATTCGTTTGAAAGATGGTTTTACAGTTCGCAATATTGCAGGAGAATATATGGCATTACCTGTAGGCGAAAACATTGCAACATTCAATGGGACGGTTGTTCTCAATGAGGTGTCCGCCTTTATTATTGAAAAATTGAAACAACCTCTCAGTGAAGATGAGCTGATAAAGATGCTGCTTTCAGAGTATGATGTTGATGAGCAGACCGCCCAAAAGGATGTAAAAGAACTTTTGAAAAAATTGGATGGGTATGGTATGCTTGAGAAAATAGTCTAAATAGAATAGGATAAAGTGCTGTTTTGGGCAAGGCGGTGAGATAATGGATTCTATTTCTGCAAAGAAGATGAATGAAAACGCAAAAGAAACTTTCGGAATCGCTGACATCATCAATGTTCTAGGAAACGATTTCAGCAATATCTATCTGGTGGATCGTGAAAAGCAGAGTGTTGAAATCTATCGGTATGAGAACGAAGTTGGTGTGAAGGAAGTTTTACATAAGAAGCAGCCCTATCAAGCCGCCATTCAGACGTATATCGAAGTGAATGTCTGCTCGGAGGACAAGAAGAAAATGCTGGCGGCAATGAATTTTGAGCATGTATGTGCGCAGCTTCAGCAGGTGCCGCAGTTTACAGTGCATTATCGCGTCAGACGAGATGGTGCTCTTTTATATTACTATATGAAATGCGCCAGAGTTGGAGATGCCGATACCTTCCAGCGAATCGTATTTGCTTTTGCGAGCGAAGATACGGATGTAAGACGGAGTGAACTGGAAAAAATTGTACATCCCGATATTGCAGGCAGAAAGCGGAAAATACTGGTTATAGAGGATAATCTTTTGAATCAGGAAATGCTGTGTACAATTCTTCAGGATAAATATGAAATTATCACAGCAGAAAATGGTGAGATCGGATTTGAACTTCTGGAGCAAAACTACAGAGAACTATCTGTAATTTTGCTGGATATGCAGATGCCAATATGCACCGGAACCGAATTCTTAAAGCGGCTCCGGGAGGATGTTCAGTTGTCCGCTGTTCCAGTGATCGTGGTTACAGCAAGCAGTGATGCGGATGCGGAATTAACATGCCTGAACCTAGGTGCCACAGACTTTATCAGAAAACCGTACAATGCGGATATTGTTCGTGGAAGAGTGGGCAATGTGATTCGCTTGAAGGAATCCACGTTGACACTTGAGGCCGTGGAGCATGATGAACTGACCGGGCTTTATACAGAACAGGCGTTTTTGCATTATGCAAAAACGATTATAAAATTCAAACAGGCTACTCCTATGCGGCTGGTTGTGGCCAAAATCAAAGATTTCAAGCTGCTTCAGAGTATCTATGGAACGAAGAAAGCGAATGAAATGCTTTGCTGTGGAGCGTCCGTTTATCGCAATGCAACAAAGCAGGGAATGGTTGCCAGAAAAGGAAGTGCCACATTTATTGGTTTGTTTTGGGGCGATGACAAGACGTTTCCGCAAAAATTGAAGGGCGCTATCCACCAGATGGCGAACAGTTCGCCTATCAAGGGATGGAAGGTTAAGTATGGTATTTATGAACATATCGACAAGAGCCTGCCCATTTCTACGATTTGCGACTATGCTCTCATGGCTGAAGAATCCATTGTCGATAATTACGATTGCGATGTGGCCTATTACACCGCTGAAATGGCTCACAAACGAATTTACAATCAGACGATGGAAAACGACTTTGAAGCAGCGATGGAACGGCAGGAGTTCGTAGTTTACTATCAACCAAAGGTGGCAATCGAAACAGAGAAAGTGATTGGTGCGGAGGCTCTTGTTCGGTGGGAAAAGAACGAAAAAACTATGATCTCCCCGGCGGACTTTATCCCTCTTTATGAAAGGGATGGGCTGATCGTCAAACTGGACGAATATGTGTTCCGCAAGGTATGTGCTTTGCAAAAAAGAAAAATGGAAGAAGGTAGGCAACTGCTCCCGATTTCAGTCAATCTCTCTCGCTCCAGCGTTCTCCATCAGGATGTTGCCGAACGGTACATTCAAATTGCTGAGAGAAACGGCATTCCTTACGCCTGTGTTCCCATTGAACTGACCGAATCAGTGGCAATTTATAATAACAGGATCATATCCACAACTGGGCAGTTGACAAATGCAGGATTCGTTCTACACATTGATGATTTTGGTGCAGGATATTCTTCACTTATCAGTTTGAATCAGTTTCCATTCAATACCCTTAAAATAGACAAAAGCCTAATTGATGATGTTTGCCGTAGTAACGGAAGAACGCTGGTAGAGCAGGTTATCACATTATCAAAACTTTTGAATATGAACGTGGTTGCTGAGGGCGTAGAAACCAAAGAGCAGTTAGACATCATGAAGGCATTAAAATGCGATGCTGTGCAGGGCTTCTATTATGCAAAACCGATGCCGGAAAATGAATTCTTTGAATATATAAGTAACAAATAACACTAAATGAAATTGCGGACTGAAAGGACGCATAGTTGCTGCAAGCAGTGCAGACGTATATACATCTGCTTATTTTGCGTTGCAAAACGCTTGTTGGGGAATGCCCCAAGCCCCTTTGATCTGCATTTCCCAATGCAGGCTGCGCATCCCTACGGGACGCTTTTTTACCCGGTGATATGCTCCGGGTCGTTGAGGACTTGCATGAGGTGAGAAGCAGCTTCTGCAAGAAAATCGTACTTCATCTGTTCGGGAACAGACGTATCCAGAAGCGAAACACCCCACGCTTGCATACGGTCCGCAAGTTCTTTCTGTGCCTGCAATGCCGCCACCTTACGCACATCCGGGGTGGTTTCTGTATCCAGAACGTAGGCTGTGGAGTATTTTCCGTTGCGATCTTCCGTCAACTGCACCATGGAATAGTGCTCATTCCAAAAGCGGCAGAAGCGAACCCTGCCGCCGATATTCTCCATGTCATGGCACAGTTCTTCTTCGCTACTCCATTGTGGAGTCTCGGACAAAATGCAATTCAGTTCCGAAAGAGCCAGCCGTTCTTCAGCCGATAGCTCTCCATGCAGGCATTCACGTTTTAGATTATTCTGCCAATACGGGCTCAACTTTCCATTACGGGCATCTTCCATTGCTTCTTCGATATTGGGTAGCATCGTCATGTCGTTCACCTCAAATACTCGCCATCAGTGTTATATACACGCTTATAGCGTTGATTATAAACTATTTGAGAGCAAAAAGAAAGAGCGTCAGCACGTTTGCTGCGCTCCTTGACATAGGTGTTATTTTGTAATATAGGGAATGTTGTCGGTGTATGCATTCAGAATGTCAATGGCAGCTTTCTTCTGCCCCGGTGTGAGCTGGCTCAGCTTTCTGCTCAGTTCGTCATCTGCCACATGGGATGCGGATGGAACGGAATCCCGGATTAGCACATCAGCAGATACGTCCAACACCTCTACGATTCGGATAAAAGTTTCCAGTTTGGGGATTTTTACTCCGCGCTCTAAATCTCCAACATAATTTGCTGACAAATCGACCCGTTCTGCAAACTGTTCAATCGTCCAGCCTTTTTCCTTGCGCTGTTCTCGTATTCGTTGACCCAAAAGCGTATTCATAGCGACCTCACATTCTAATTGTGTTTGTTACACACCAATAGCATACCTGTCGCAATTTTTGTTATACACAATCTATTCGTGTTTGTTCAACGCCATTTGGGTAATTTCAAGGTGGAAAATTTTTGCGCGTATCTTTGGTCAAAAAAGCAATGGTCTTTTGGGACGGTACATGGTACAATAGCAAACGTTGTGCCCCTTGGCACATGAACGAAGGTAAAAGGAGCTGCTGAACGTGGATACGATCTATCTGCTGCCCGGTGAGGAACGCTGCGTTGATTTTCGAGATGCTAATGGAGTCCCGAAGGTACACTACACTTACTGTTCCATCCGTGGCAAACTTTTCAACTGCACCTGCTGCACAAAGGACGAAGCCCAGCGGCTGTGTGAAGATTGGCTTATAAAACAGGACCGCTGCTATATAAACTAAAAAAGCCGCCGAGGACATCTCCCCAAAATGGGAAGAGTCCTCGGCGGTATTCGTTTATCGGGTCTGCGCTTTTTCGATGGTGTCCTTTTCTTCCGCAAAAAATCGTTCTACGTTTTTCTGAGCCCGAACCAGTTCTTGCATCTCGTTCCGTGCCTTGCGGTAGTCCGGGTAACCTGACTTGTGGCCATTCCTCGTTCCCCCACTACAGGGGCTTTCAACAGTTCGACCACGGCTTTTCAGTATCGATTCGGCTGCTTATTGTTCTTCGTCAGCCTGCTTTCAAATTGGAAAGTCCGATACCTTTCCTTGTTCCGATAATCCTATCTGTGCATTTGTCCTTAGGTCTCCGCTTTAGGCCTGCCAGCTTGCATGCGCCTGTAACGCATCATGGATGTTCATAACATGCACTCTTACTAATCCACACTGGCGGCGCTTTCACGCCACACGCATTTCTACGTGCTCAGTCTTATAGACCCTTACATCCGCGGTTTTCGTCAGGTTGCTTACCATTCTGACCATAGACAATTTATAGACCCCCGGCATGTCAGCGACACCATCCACCTCTGGACAGCTTTCGTTGCCGATAACGGCTTTGACGGTCGCTTTCTGCCGACTTTACCGAGCTTCTGACACCTTGCGATGCCAGTCGGAGTATCAGGGGGAGCGTTTCAGGGCGTTACTCCTTCATTCCACTCCTCGAATTATCAGTTCACAGAACTGAAATCAAATCAGCGCTGTGCGCCACCTTTTCAGTGACGAACAAGTCGCACGCATATAAACGAAGTCCGAATTCTCAAAAATATTTGATACTTCGGGACTTGCCAGCAGATCTTTGACGTTCTGCGTTAGGGCTGTCGGGATGCCGCCCCACTTACGAAAACGCTTCCAAATTTCAACGCTGTACGCCGCAGTTTGTTCCTCTTTCAGCAAAAGGTGGAACTCGTCTGCATAGTACCGGGTGGATTTTCCGGCACTGCGGTTGGCTGTCACACGCCCCCACACGGCATCCTGCACGATGAGCATACCCAGCTTTTTGAGCTGCTTGCCCAGCTGCTTGATGTCAAAGCAGACGATGCGGTTATTGATATCTACGTTGGTGTGGTGATTGAAAATGTTCAAACTGCCCTTGACGTAGATTTCCAGCGCAGCCGCCACATGGCGGGCTTCCGGTTCGTCTTGCGTCAACAGTGCATTGTAGAGGTCTTCCAGCAGCGGCATATTTTCCGGGATGGGGTTCTCGAAATACTTGCGGTAGACCACATGGACGCAGCGGTCAATGACCGTCTTTTCCACCGGCTGCAAGCCCTCTTTGCCGCCGACCACCAGTTCGCACAGGGACAGCACAAAGTCGGCTTTCAAAGCCAACGGGTTGTCCTCCTCCGAGTAGTTGCTGTTGATGTCCATCGGGTTGATATACTGGGTGCTGGCAGGGCTGATGTGGATGACCTGCCCATGCAGACGCTCCACCAGCGGAGCGTAATCGGCTGGGTTAGCGGTGTTACCACCGCCTTCCCGCCTAAGAACCGTACGTGACAGTTTCCCGTCATACGGCTCAAGCATTTCATCACTTTTTCAAGCGGTTCTCAGCGTAAATACGCTGACAGGAGCAGTGAACGTAACGCATGTTACGAACATTCTCCATGTCAGTTTTAGATTTCGGTGTGAGGTAGATGATTTCTCTTTCCTCGGTCACGTCCATCGGCATACCGCAGTGGTAGCACAGCCCATTCTGGTTCTTCCAAATTGTTTTGAATTTGCCAGTCAGTCTGTGCATTCCTTTATCGAACTTTCGCTTGCGGATATAGTCCGCATCAAGGAACGGATTTGCAGTTGCTTTTATCTTGGTGTGTCGCACAATGGCTGTGCTGTCCACTCGAATCAGCTCTTTTGCATCCGTAGAGAACACCCAATTCCGATTTCCGACATGGTGCCAGTATCTACTGGATATCCACCATTTGTTCTTCTTCGGGTGTCGTCTTTTGGCCCATCGCCACAGCAGTTCATATAGGACAAAATCCAAATGCGCGAACGCATCGCTTGCGCATACGGACTGGTGGTAGTTGGTCCAACCTCGAATCTGTTCGTTCAACTTCATAATCAGAACATCCTGCTGCCATGCTTTTCCTCTGCGGAGAATCGTGTCAGAGATATTGGACACAATAGCCTTAATTGCCTTTTGGGAAGGTTTAATAATCAGCTTTTCGTTGTACTTTCTAAAATTCCATCCAAGGAAGTCAAAGCCATCGTCAATGTTAGTGACAACGGTCTTTTCATCAGAAAGCTCCAAACCTCGTTCAGCGAGAAACTCCCGAATCAGTTCCTTGGCTTCAAGGGCCAGTTCCGGGGTTGCTGCTGTGACAACGAAATCGTCAGCATAGCGAACAAAGTTTATCTTGTGGGCGTTCTTAAATCTCAAATCTACCTTACCAAGCGCATTCGTGTGAAAGCGTTCGACCAGTTTCTTTTCGATACCATCCAGCGTCATATTTGCCAGAATAGGGGAGATAATACCGCCCTGCGGAGTACCTTCCTCTGTAGGAAAAAGTTCACGCTGGTAGATAAATCCCGCCTTTAAGAACTGTTTTAGAATGCTCTTGTCCATAGGGATGTTCGCCAGAAGCCAGTCGTGGCTGATATGGTCGAAACAACCTTTGATGTCACCCTCCAAAACCCACTTCGGAGAGATGTGTCTGCGCGAGAGTGCTGTGAAGAGATATTCACAGGCATCCTGTGCGCATCTTCCTTTTCGGAAACCAAAGGATTTCCCATCTGCTGTAGTTTCCGCTACCGGCTCCAATGCCAAAGCATAAAGAGCCTGCATTGCACGGTCGTACATTGTAGGAATGCCCAATGGACGCTTTTTCTTCTTGTCCTTCTTTTCGATATACACTCTACGGAGAGGACGAGCACGATACCCTTTATCTGTCAGCGATAGAACCGCTTCCATTTTCTTCGCCGGGGTGTTCCAGAGAACACCGTCCACACCGGGAGTTTTGCGCCCATCGTTGGTAACGACACGCTTAACAGCCAATGCTTTGGCGTAAAAGGAATGTGTCAGAAGATATTGAAGTCGTTTTACTGCGTTGTAGTCTTTTTGCTGAGTTGCCTTGACAATCCTGACTTGTAGCCTGTTAACTTCTTGTTCTGCCTTGTGCCAATCAATGCTTTTCCATTGCGCACTCAGCGTTGCTTCGTCCGATAGTTTCTCAGAAGTTTTACCTTCCGTCGTTGAATACTTATCGTTCACAGGAATACCTCCAATCTTGCCATGAAATACCCGGAATAAGTCAGCACCCTTTCAGGTCAGGGCAAATTTTGAACCCCTATGCTCACCGTTACGGTGAACCGTTCGCTTTTTATTCCCTCTTATGCCCTCTGCACCATTTCTTCCTCTTGCGAGGTCGATACCTTTATTAAAGGAGTGCATAGGGTTTTCCACGTTCCACGTAATGCATAATTCATGAATGCCTTAGCCGCCATCTTTGAACCGGGAGGATTTGTGTCCATTTGCTTCGGGGTACTGAGAGGCCCCTCGGCCACCTCCAACACCTTTTGGTGTAGGTGTATCAGCCTTATTTCACCTATTCCCTGTAACGATCCTTACGATGGTTCACATTACATTCGACATAGCATTCTTTACCCTAACAGTACGTCCGCTTTAGGCTGGCAGATTTCCCATATTGTCCTGTGAGCTTCCCAACGCTGGCTTTTGACCAGTGCAGGTCACAGTAGGGTTACTCCAAATGGATAGAGTAGCGTTTACACGCAATACATTACGCGACTTCGTGTCGCACCTCACATTCTGGGTCGCAGATGATGATATCATCGTCCGTCACGAGGAATGCGTTGCAGATCTCACGCTTTGCGCTGAACGACTTGCCAGAGCCGGGGGTGCCGAGGATCAGGCCATTGGGGTTCTTCAGTTTTTTCCGGTCTACCATAATCAGGTTGTTGGACAGGGCGTTCAAGCCATAATACAGGCTTTCCTTGCCGTTGTCGAACAGTTCCTGTGTGGTAAACGGCACAAAAATCGCTGTGCTGCTGGTGGTCAGACCGCGCTGGATCTCAATCTGGCAGTCTGCCAGTGGCAGGCTGCTCATCAGCCCCTGCTCCTGCTGAAAATCAAGGCGGCATAATTCGCAGTTGTGCTTCTGGGCAATACTGACTGCCTGAAACACGTTGGTTTCCAGTTCCTGCTCGGTCTTGCCGGTGTTCAACACCAGAAAAGTGACAAGGAACATCCGCTCGTTCTGGCTCTGCAATTCCTTCAAAAGTGCCTTGGCATCTCTGCCGTAGGTTGCCAAATCGGACGGCAAAACGTCCATATCGTATCCTGCGCGGACGGCTTTCTTCTGCTCTTCGATTTTGCTGCGGTCCAGTTCCGTGATGGTGTGCTTGATGGTTTTGATGGCCTTGTTCTGGTCAACGGACTGGATGTGCATGGTAACGATCTGGCTGGAATCCATATCAAGGAAATCCTTCAAAAGCTGATCGCTCAGGTCAGAAGCCGTAATATTCAGGAAGCTGACCGCCCCGAAGATGCCGCCCACCTGAAAGGTACGGCTGTTCTTAAACGCCAGTGCAGTGGGTGCAATGGCATCCTTTACGGAAAGGCCGCTTTTTACAAGGTCTTTCCAGTTGAAGTGGAACTTGTTGGCACCGTCCATGTTCAGCATCCCGTGCATCAGCCGCAGGCGCTCCGTACCGTCCAGCGGCTTTGCCAGAACGCCCAACCTGTGAAAGTTGTTCATCAGGTCGTTCTGGATGTGCTCCAGCCGCGGCTTGACCTGCGCCATGCTGTCGCCCTCGATGCCGTAGGTCAGGAACTTGGTCTTTGTCAAGCCGTTGTTGCCCTTGGAAAGCTGCTGCCGCAGCATCTGGCTGTACTCGGCGCGCACATCGTCAAAGCCATCCTGCTGGTACGGGATGCGGATGGACTTTTCAAAGTCTGCCGAATCGGTGGCGGTATTCACAAAGGACAGCTCAAAGTGGATAGAGCTGTCGAAAAAGTTGAGAAAACTGCACCATTCCTCAAAAATGGCGGTCTTATCCTCCTGCTGCGCCAACTGATAGTTGATATCCTGATACTGGATGGTGCGGGTGTAGTAGCCGGGACGGACACGGCAGGTGCCGTCCTCAAACATCCGCTGGAACGGGATGCTCTCCTGTGCCGTGCGGGGCACCGTGGACTTGGGCGGCTTTTTGCCGTCCTTATTCTTTTTCAGAAACGGAATCATGGGTCATGCCTCCCTTCATCAAAATCGCATAGTAGTTGTTGGTCTTGTACGGACGCACCTTCGGGCGAACAAAACGCGCCTGAAAGTAGTACCGCAGAATCTTTTCAGCGGGCTGGCCGTTTTTCTGGTACATGGCCAGAAAGAACATAGGCAGCATGACCGCCATCATGCCGAGGGTAGCGCCGGAATTGCCTGCGGTATCCCGTAGGACAAAGAACAGCGGCACCCCTACGACTGCCGCTGCACCAAAACAGATAAGCTGCCGTGCGGTCAGATTGAAAGCCACTTTGGACTTCACCTTGCTGAAATCGCGCGGCACGGAAATATAAGCTGCCAAAATTTCACCTCCGAATCAATGGGCACCCAGCAGAGTTTTGGCGACAGAGCTGGTCTTGAACAGCGAGAAGCAGAGCAGCACGGTATACCCCACGATGCTCCAGATCGAGTTGATGGCATCCCCGGATATGGCAACATTCTGAAGCAGAACCGCGTAAATCGCCACGCAGATGAGGATGAGGAAACCCTGAAATCCCAATGCAAACAGGGACTTCAGGTAGTTCTGTCCTACATGGGATTGCTCGTGGTTGCCCCATGTTGCCATGGGAACCGGGGCAAGGCTGACCATCATGTAGATCTCAATCATTCTTCCATAGACGATGACGAAAATCACGATGGACAGGATGCGCATAGTGATGCCGATGAAGAAGGACTGCAAGAACAGTCCGAACAAGGGTCCTACGTCCATCTGCATCATGCTGGATTGCAACATGGAAAGCCCGATGTCGTTCACCCGCGTGTTGCCAGAAATAATGCCGCTGGAATTTGCCACCACCTGCTGCGTCACGTCGAACACCGCCATGATGATGTCGAAGGTGTTGGAGATCATCCACACCGAAATGGCAGTCTTGAAGATCCATTTCATCAGCAACGCCGGTTCAAACTGTGCCATATTGTTGTGTTCAGTAATCATCTGAATCAATTCATAGCAAGCAATGAAGGTCAAAATCACACCTGCAATGGGCAGCACCACATTCCGGGAGAGGGCTTCGATCATAGCGAAAACGCGCGGTTCAAAACTGGATGGTTTGGTACCGACCTGCTGGGCAATGCTGCCCACTTGGGTGTTCACATCATCGAACAGGCCGGAGAGATTGGACATAATTGCCGCTGTCAGCAGCGACTTGATCCAATCAGAGATCGCTTTGAGAACTGTTTCCACTCAGCGCCACCACCTATCAAGAAAAATGGTTGATAAGGGTCTTGAGCAGGTTGAGCAGAAAAATAAGGTGAGTCAGAATCTGCATAATAGCACCGTCCTTTCAGAATAAAGGTGAATATTCGATTTGCAATGCGTTTCCTCTTGTGATAAGAATCCGTTTGCCACGGAGGGGCTGGAAACACTTGCAAGTAAATATGTACGGGGCGGCAATCGCCGCCCGGAAAAGATCAGCCGAACAGACCGCTCAGCAGGGGGATCAGGGTGATGCCAATCAGGGCAACACCGCCGCCAGCCATGAGCTGCTTCATTCCCTGACTCTTGGCAGAGGGGTTATCGCCGCCGTAACCTTCCATGAGGTTCACAGCACCCCACACGCCCAGACCGGCACCCAGAGCAACTACCAGAGTCTTCAGAACGTCCACTGCACTGTTAAAGAATTCCATAGTAAAATCTCCTTTGGTTTGAAAAAAGCGACCCTGCACACACCTGAAATCCATTTGTTAAAGCGCCGTAAGCTGCGGCGAGAGTTAATTTACTGGTGTACTTATGGGTCAAACTGTGTTTATTGCGAGAGCGAATTAGCCGAACAGACCGGACAGCAGGGGCACCAGAGTGATACCGATCAGGGCAACGCCGCCGCCAGCCATCAGCTGCTTCATACCCTGACTTTTTGCGGAGGGGTTATCGCCGCCGTAACCCTCCATCAGGTTGACGGCTCCCCACACGCCCAGACCGGCACCCAATGCCACAACCAGAGTCTTCAGAACGTCCACTGCGCTGTTAAAGAATTCCATAGAAAAATCTCCTTTGTTTTGAAAAAGCGACCCTGCACACACCTGAAATCCGTTTGCAAAAGCCGAAAACCACGGCGAAGGCTGATTTTCCGGTGTACCTGTTGGGTCAATGGGTAAAAAATAACCGCTCGTCTTATCAGGCGGGCGGGAGTGAATCGGCATCCACCATGATGAAGGTATCATCCGGGTGGATTTTTTCTTTTCGGTTCAAGAACTTCTCGATATCGAGGGCGTTCTTGGGGTCATAATCGGAGGTGTACTTGTAGTTCGGGTGCTGGGTCAGGTCGTATTTGTCCGAAAGGAAAGGTCTGACGCCACGCAGCTGCAGGATGCACTTGTCGCCATCCAGCACAGCTATTTCATCGCGGCTCAATAATTCATGACCAAGTTTCTGGTAATTTGTGCCGTAAGATGGTGAGTTTCCTCTGGTGTCGGAATTGTTATAGCTGTCGATTGTTTCTTTCCCTAGTGCTTCAGACAACTCTTTCAGGGTGGTGGGTTCGCTGCCGCCGAGGAAAATCTGGCTGTCCATGTTGCCCACGATGGTATCCGCGTTATCTTTGTAGATGGCTTTCAGCTGGCTGCGTGTCTGCAAGACCAGACACGCCGAGATCTCACGGCTGCGGATGGTGGCTACCAACTTTTCTAGCTGCGGAATTTGACCAATGTTGGCACACTCGTCGATCAGGCAGCGGACATGGACTGGCAGCTTACCGCCGTACACATCATCGGCTTTGTCGCACAGCAAGTTGAAAAGCTGGGTGTAGATCATGGAAATCAGAAAGTTAAAGGTGCTGTCCGTATCGCTCATGATAAGGAACAGCGCCGTTTTCCGGTCACCCAGCTTGTCCAGTTCCAGCTCATCGTACATGGTGGCATCCCGGACTTCCTGAATGTCGAAGGGTGCGAGCCGGGCACCGCAGGAAATAAGAATCGACTTGGCCGTTTTGCCGGCAGCCAGCTTATAAAGTTTGTACTGCCGCACGGCAAAGGATTTTGGCTTCTTCTTGCCCAGATCCTCAAACAGTAGGTCAACTGGATTCTGATAGGTTTCATCATCTTCCGAAACCTGCATAGTGTTTAGCATTTCCAGCAATGTTGCGAAGTTTTGCTCCTCGACAGGGGCTTCGTAGTGGAGGTATGCGATCAGCGAAACGAGCAGAAGCCGTTCCGCTTTGTCCCAGAATGGATCGCCGCCCTGACCTTCACCTTTGGTGTTGGTCATCAGTGCGGTCACGAGTTTCAGAACATCCTTTTCACTGTGGATGTACGCCATGGGGTTATAGCGCATACTCTTGGAAAAGTTGATGGTGTTGAAGAATTTTAGCTTGTAGCCGTGCTTTAACAGGGCTTCTCCACATTCCACGCCGATACTACCTTTCGGATCTGTAACTACGAATGATACCGGAAAATTCTTGGAATCACATTGCAGCAGATTCGGCTTGATAAAGAACCTTGTCTTACCGCTGCCGGAGCCGCCGACTACCAGCACATTTTTGTTTCGGGCATTCTTGGGGTCCGGCGGGCGGTTGGACATCATCAGGCGTTCTGTTTTGGTCAGAATGATATTGTCCTCAAACTTCGGAGCCATAAACGGCTCGATATCTTTGGGTCCGCCCCACCGGGCAGAGCCGTACTCCATGCCGTGGCGGTACTTCTTGGCGTTTTTGCCTTTCAGGTACACCGCCAGCCGCATTCCAGCACCGCAGCACAGACCAATGAACAAGTCAAATGGGTGCAGGCTGGGCAGCGGATTTGAAAATACAGCCGGGAGCGTATCCATCAGCGATACGATTTTGTCGCCCAGTTCCTTGCCCACAGCCAGCCGCCATGCCTCGCCCAGATTGGTAGCTACAAGCCCAATCACCACATAGGGCAGATAGAGCGCCAGCAGCTTGGAAAGCTTCTTTTTGCTCATAGGCCGCGCTCCTCCTGCTTGTGCCGCACTTTGTCCGGCAGATTTGCAACGGACTGCGCCAGATCATGCAGCTTTGCCAGCACGGAAGGACGCTTGGTTTTATCCAGCACCGATGCCGAATATTCCTTGAACGCTGCGCTCAAGGCATCCGTGTCCTGTGCCTTGAAGTAGACCAGATATCGGGGCGGCTTGCAGGACAGGTCTTTCTGGATGGAGTAGTCGATGTGATACCGCTTAGCATAGCGGTCAAAATCCTTGATGCCAGTTTTCTGGATCTCCACATTGGTCACGCCACGGTTCTGCCGTACCAGCCGCTTCATGGACTGCTTGCCCTGCGAAGCGTGCTTGTCGTACTGCCGCAGCAGAAACTGCATCCCACGCAGCAGGGTGCGGGCAGACAGTTTTGTGGTCGAGATGGCAAGGTTGACCGTCTTATGCTCGATTTCTTCCTGCATCGTTACCACCTCCTGTGCAGAAAATCGCCTTAACGGTCATGTTCCACCGGGGGCTTACTCACAGCCTTTTCTGCATCACTCTGAACTGATTCATCCGGAACCGGAATGACCATCAGGCGACGCCCCAGAGGGAGAAAGGCTTCGGGTTGATGGAATTCTTCTTCATACTTCTGCGCCAGCTCCGGGGAGAGCGATACAAAATCTTCCTCGCCCAGACCTACCACCAGAAAGGTTCCGGCAATAGCATCGTACATCAGCCCGTCCTCGTCCCATAAGGCCCGGTTCAGCGGCAGACCCATGAGCTTGCCGTCATCGTTATAGACGATGGCAACCGGATCTTCAAAAGGGTAGCTTGCGCCGATGGAGCCGCCCACCGCCTGCTGCAAGGCTTTCAGGTCGTTATCAATCTCGACCTGCTGCGGATACTGTCCCGGTGCAGTTTTCAGCACCGACAGAGTGTTCTCGTTCTGCTCCATTATCTCCCTCCTCGAATTTGATGGTGATCTCCTGCCCGGCACGAGCGGCATTCATCAGTGCGGCGATGAAAAAACCACAAAGGGCACCAGCTTCAAAAATGATAAACGAATAAATAAAATTCATAACAACCCTCCTACATTGACTGAACTGTGAGAAAAAATCTCTCAGGGAGGACGAGGAACGCAAGATGCGATAACGGTATGCTTAGTGGAAACATTGGCATGAGTATGCGGTGCGGCATCGGTAGAAAAATAGTCGTACAGAGCATCCTGCAGAGAATGGAAGCAACGAGCATGGTAGTCGTGCAGACGGAGAACCAGAATCTTCAAAACATCAACGGCGGAACAGTAAAAGTCCTCCGTGACTTCTGCGAAACTCTCATAGCGGGTCATTTCGGTATCCATGCTGCACCTCTCAGTCAATGCAGATGCAGACCATCTTCTCGCGGCCAGCCATCAGAGGGACGCTGTTCTCGGCCAGATAGCACTGGATCAGATACAGGTCACTGGTGGTAAGGGCAACAAAGCTGCCATTGGTATCGTAGCGAACAAAGACAACGGCACCGGACAGGTAACGCTTGCCAGCCAGCGTAATGACCTGACGAGGATCGTAGCAGAGTGCCAGCGGCACATCTTCGCTGATGCTGTAGCAGGAATCAGTTTCATCGAAGCAAGGCAGGTAACTGCGAACGTTCGCCAGCGGGGTGATGGTCAGTTCGATCTCCGGGGCAATCACGGCGGCGTAAACTTCATCATCGCCGAGCTGCCGCTCCAGCACATCGCTCATCTTGTTGAAGAAGTCGGTCACAGCATTGTCCATGTGGTTGATCTTCTGGTTCATGGCTTCGATGGTCTTTGCGGTCTTGAGATCAATAGTAGTGTTCATAGTGTTTTTTCTCCTTTTGTTTGCAAAAGAAAAAGGCCCCATCGGGTCTTTCGTTACGGTATAAGTCAGCGTTCGTTCTGCCGCTGGAGTTTGCGCTGCCACTGTTCCAGCAGCTTGATGATGGTGTCCTCCATCTGTTTCGGGGTGTAGCTGCGCGGGAAATACTTCCGCAGGGTGTCGTTTTTGATGACCACCTTGTCCATCTCGTCCTTTTTCTCTTCTCCCATGACCGCAAAGGCAACGTCATACGAGAAGTGCCCTTCCTGCGCCAGCTTTTTAAGCCGCTGCGCTTGGGAAAGGGACGGTGCATTCTGGGTGTCGTTCATTGCTTCTAAAAAATCCCGCTGTTGGGCTTCGTCCAGATAGGACAACTCCACAGCGGGATTGAAGGCAATTTTCTTTTCGTCTACCATGTCCAGCAGTTCGGGGATAAGGTTGGTCAGGCGGATGAACCGCTGGACGGTTTTATATCCCTCGCCAGCATCTTCCGCAACCCGTTCAATGGACAGCTTCGACTTCTGGACAATTTGTCCAGAAGTTAAATCTGACCTAGCACCTTGATTTTTTATTGCTTCCAGCTTCATTTTGTAGGCAAAAGCCCTTTCACTGGGCAGAATGTTTTCACGCTGGAGATTGCTGTCTACCATGAGCAAAACAGCGGCATCATCATCCATGTTGCGGACAATGACCGGCAGGGCATCCAGCCCGGCAAGCTGTGCAGCGTGCTGACGGCGGTGCCCGGAGATGATCTCATAGCCACCTTCCGGGCGGGGACGGGCAATCAGCGGAGACAGCACGCCGTACTGTTCCACACTTTCCACCGTGCGCTGCATGGACTCATCATCCAAAACCTTAAAGGGATGGTTTTTGAAATGGAACAATTCCCCAATGGGAATTTGCTGCACCTGTTCTCGCTGCTGTTCCTGCCGGGATTCCTCTGTGGAGAAAATGTCATCTGCCCCTTTCAGCGACACGTTTAAGCTGTTTTTCGGCATTCGCCAGCACCTCCTTCGTCAGAGATTGATAGGCTTCTGCCACCTTACCTTTGGGGTCGTGCTGGAAAATGCTCTTACCCACAGCACTGATCTCCGCAGCGCGGACAGACCGGGGAATGGTCTGGTCGAACACCTTGATCTTGCTGCCGTAGGCACCTCGAATCAGATTGTCGATCTGCTGTCCATAGTTGGTGCGGCTGTCGGTCATGGTCAGCAGAATGCCCTCAATTTTTAATTTCGGGTTTATCTGCCGCCGGACTTTTTGGACGGTCTGCAAAAGCTGTTCCAGACCTTTTGCAGACAGGTACTGCGCCTGCACCGGAATCAGGGTGGTGTCCGCCGCTGCCAGCGCATTCACGGTCAGCATCCCAAGGGAAGGGGTGCAGTCCAGCAGAATAAAGTCGTATTCATGCTTTGCACCTTCCAACACCTGTTTGAGCATCTTTTCCCGGTTCAGGCAATTGACAAGGGAAACTTCCAGCCCTGCCAGTTCGATGTTTGCCGGAATCAGATCAACGCCCTCTGCATGGTGCAGGATGCCTTCACCGGGCGGAATACTCTGATCGTTCATGGCTTTTGCCATCAAGGTGGAAAGGGTCGTGGGCAGTTCATCGGGCTGCTGCCAGCCCATGCTGATGGTCAAGCTGCCCTGTGGGTCAGCGTCCACCAACAGGACTTTTTTGCCCTCCATCGCCAGCCCGATGCCCAGATTTTCACAGGTGGTGGTTTTGCCGGTACCGCCTTTCTGGTTGACGATAGCGATTGTGGTACATTTCTTTGCGATAAAATCACCCCCTCGGCGAATCATGCGCAAAGTCATGGTTCATTTGATTTTGATAGGTTAGCTGCATCGTGGTGGGTGCGTTATACAGAGAAGCGAGCAGATATTGTTTCATGTTTCGGATTGGGCTGCTGTTCTCTGCAAGGCACTTCAGCACAAAACGGATGTGGTCGGCGTTCAGCTTCATAAAGCGGCTGCGTACCACCTCAGCGGGTTTATCGTCCCCGGCAATGCGCAGCGTCTTGCGCTTGGTGGCACAGGTGTCCACCAGCAAATCCATGATCTGATAGATGGTATCCTCATCGTCCGGGCAAAGCCGGAGCAGAAGGTCTACCTCCAAAGATTGAGAAAAATATTCCTCCAGTTGTTCACGTTCGCTCATCCAGTCGTTTTCATCGGAAGAGATAGGATCAGTATCGCTTATCTCTGTATTATTTCTCTCAGTCTTATTACATCGTAGTTTGGCCGGGTCTTGAAGCGTATTCTGGACGACTCCAGAATCGTCATTATCACGATTCAGAAAGCGTAGTTTTGAAGATTCTGACGAAAAATTCTTCACATAGATGAGATCGGGCTTGCCCAGCCCCCTCCGTTTGCGTTCAATCAGGCCGTACTCTTCCAGTTCTCGCAGCAGCTTGGTAGCCTTTTTATCGGCACAGCCCAGTGAATCCTGCACCTCCTGCACAGTATAGATGATGAACACCCGCCCAGCTTTGTCCAACCAACCATTCCGGGCTGAAAGGCTCATGCGGTCCAGCAGGATACCGTACAGGGTTTTGGCATCTGTGGAAAGCGGTTGGAAGCGGCTATCCTGAAACAACAGCTTGGGAATCCGGTAGAAGGAGAACAGCTCGCTGGACTGCCCATAGAAGTAATCAAGATCTGCGGTTCTTGTCGGCTTTTTTTCGGGCATAGAGAATATCCCATTTTTCAGGTGTGGAACGGAATACATTGACCTGCTTCTTATAAGGGCAGTGGGCATACAGGCAGGTGCGGAACTTGAAATCGGGCCGATAGTACGGGCACAGCTTGCAGCTGTCCGGGGCACGGTCAGAACCTTCTCCAGCGGCGATCACATGGTGCATGGAGTGCTGAACATGGCGCAGAGCTTCGTTTCGCTTGTGGCTCACTTGGCATCACCTCGTTTCTCCAGCGGTGCCATCAGGTCTTTGTAGCAGGGAACCAGCACACAGGGCTTTGCCCGCTTGTAGGGGCACCCTTCGCACTTGCTGGGGCCTTTGGGCGGCTCGATCAGATAGTAGCAGTTCTCTTTGCCGAGAACGCAGCCCTTCTTTCGGTTCTTCCAGAAGAAGCAGTGCCGGCAATCTGCCGGGCGGGAAGCATGGTAGCGGATACCGTCCATCGTGACGGTCAGAACTTTTTTCATCGGTAAACCCTCCTTTGGTGGATTCGGGAAGTTCAGCCCGAAAACAAAAAAGCGCGTTCCTCTTTCTGTTCCGAGAGAACAGCGAGTGAACGCGCTATGTATGGAGAAAAGTGTTTTACACGGTTTCCAGTAGGAATGTGGAAAATAGATTTACACAAATTATCTTGTATTTACATGGATTTACAGAGAAGCGGCTACCAATTTTAGCAGAGAGCCGGAAACAGAGTCCCAAAGGCGCTTTATGAGGCTTCATTAGCTGGAAAGCCGATTTTATTAGCTGGAGCTGAAAATTCTGCTAATGGCATTAGCTGGCTAATTTTGGTGATAGGTTCAAAATGAAAAATGCGAAGATCGTCTTTCACATGGAAAAATGACCTTCGCATTTCTTAAAAGGATGTCCCTACCCGGGTTCGAACCGGGGGCGTTTCGCTTAGGAGGCGAACCCTCTATCCAGCTGAGGTATAGAGACATATATGTATTATCGTTGATTTTTGACTTTTCTGCACTTTGTATGGAATGCTTTTCACAACGAAGTGACCGACTGCGTTGCAACCGGAACGGTGTTAAACTTGTTGCATCAAAAATTGTTGAGAAAACTTCGATTCCCGGTCTTGCTTTTGATTAGAGCAATCACTTCTGCCCCCAAGGTATCAGGTTGACCGAATTCTTAGGAGGCGGACGCTCTATCCAGCTGAGCTACGGAGACATGGGTCTGCATCCTTGGGGGCAGAACGACCCCCAAAACGCAGTACCTTATTATAATACCGCAACTGGGCGGTAAAATCAAGTTGAACCTGTGGGCAAAATGGTGTATGCTATAAGGGAATGCAAAGCGGCTGTGTGCTGCGCAGGGAGGATGCTATGGAAAAGATAAAAAATATCCGCAAAAAGCTGCGGCACCAGAGGTCGGTCCGGCGGAGAAAGCTGGGACTGAGCACCCCGACCCAGATCATCTGCGTCAGCTTTATTGCTGTCATCGCGCTGGGCACGCTGCTGCTCACTCTGCCCATTGCCAGCAGGCACGGACGGCTGGACGTGCTCAACGCTATGTTCACAGCCACCAGCGCCACCTGCGTCACCGGTCTGGTGGTGCGGGATACATGGTCGCAGTTCACATGGTTCGGGCAGGCGGTGGTGCTGCTGCTCATTCAGGTGGGCGGCCTTGGCCTTGTTACCCTTACCAGCTTTTTTGCGCTGGCCATGCGCCGGCGCATGGGCTTCCGTGATCTGCGTCTGCTGGGCGAGAGCGTCTCGGCAGACGGCTACGATCAGGCCAAAAGCGTGCTGAAGATCGTGGTGGGGCTGGCAGCGATGTTTGAAGGCATCGGCGTGCTGCTGCTGCTGTTCGCCTTTGTGCCGCAGTTCGGGCTGGAGGGTGTCTGGATCAGCGTGTTCACCGCCATTTCGGCCTTCTGCAATGCGGGCTTTGACCTGTTCGGACGGTTCGGGGCATACTCCTCGCTGGTGCCCTATGTCAACAACTACTATGTACAGGCGGTGATCATATTCATGATCATCTCCGGCGGTCTGGGCTTTATGGTCTGGGTGGAACTGTGCCAGTGGTACAAAAAACGCCGCCTGTCTCTGCACGCCAAGGTGGTGCTGTCCTTCTCGGTGATCTTATGGCTGGGCGGCGCGCTGGGGCTGGGACTGATGGAGTGGAACAACCCCGCCACGCTGGGCGGCCTGTCGGTGCCCGGTAAGGTGATGGCTTCGCTGTTCCAGTCGGTATCCACCCGTACCGCCGGCATGAACACGGTAGATCTGGCCTCCTGCGGCACCCTGAGCAAGCTGCTCATGAGCGTGCTGCAATTCATCGGCGCAGCGCCCGGCTCTACCGGCGGCGGTGTGAAGGTGACCACCTTCGCGGTCATCATCCTGACCATCCGCAGTGTGGCGCAGGGGCGCGATGATTGTGTGATTGCGGACCATCATATCGAGTCCAAGACCGTTTACCGTGCGCTGACCATTATCGTGCTGGGCGCGGCGGCAGTGATCGGCTCGGCCATCGTGGTGTATTACAACACCTCGGACGCCGTGTCGGTGGTGGACGCCATCTTCGAGTCCTGCTCGGCCTTTGGCACGGTGGGTCTTTCCGTGGGCGTGACCAGCCAGCTGAACAACGGGGCAAAGATCCTGTATATGCTGGTCATGTTCATGGGTCGTGTGGGCCCGGTGGCCTTTGCCATGAGCCTGACCGCCAAACCGGACGACAACAAGCGCAAGATCATGCCGGTGGGGCATATCAACGTAGGTTAAATGAAAAGCGGCGGCTGCACAAAGCACAGTGCAGCCGCCGTTTTTGGTGTTAAACGATTTTGAATGGCCTCCGCGTGCGCTTTGGCCATATTTTAAGGAAGATTATTTTTTACTTCGGGCTGACGGTGCGTCTGCGGAGCTTGTCGGGGCAAAGCCCCGCCATCTGCTAATGCAGACCGCTCTGCCGCTTAAAAGCCCCACTGGGGCTTTCATTGCTGCGCAAACGCGGACGCTCCATTAGCCCATTTTCACGGAAAGGATTTTGACTAAAGCAATGTCGGACAGCCCGAAGGCTGCCCGACATTGCTTTTTTACAGGCGACTTTACAGCCCCTATCCTGTTATATCTAAAAATAAATTTACTCTGCGTACAGGGAGATGATATTCAGCACGATCTCGGTGCAGCGGTCCATCCGCTCCACGGTGGTGCACTCGCACACGCCGTGGAAGTTGAAGCCGCCGGTGCCCAGATTGGGGCAGGGCAGACCCATCCAGCTCAGGGTAGCACCATCGGTGCCACCGCGCACGGGCACCTCCACCGGCTCCAGACCGGCCATGCGCACAGCCTTGCGGGCGGTCTCGATGAGGTGGAAGTGGGGCTTGATCTTTTCCAGCATATTGCGGTAGCTGTCCTTGATCTCCACTTCCACGGTGCCTGCGCCGTACTTGCCGTTCAGGTAATCGGCAATGTCCTGCATGTTGTCCTTTTTGAACTGCAGCTTGGCGGCATCGTGGTCGCGCAGAATGTAACCCAGCTTTGCGGTGGTGACATCGCCGTACATCTGGCACAGGTGGTAGAAGCCCTGACGTCCCTCAGTGGTCTCGGGACGCGCCATCACGGGCAGAGCGCCGTGGAACTCCATGGCAACGTTGGAGGCATTGATCATGGTGTCCTTGGCGGAGCCGGGGTGCACCGAGAAGCCGTGAATGGTCACGGTGGCAGCAGCGGCGTTGAAGTTCTCATACTCGATGTCGCCGGCATCGCCGCCGTCCACCGTGTAGGCAAAGTCTGCACCAAAGCCGGGGATATCGAACAGGTCGGCACCCTCGCCGATCTCCTCGTCCGGGGTAAAGCCGATGCACAGCTTACCGTGGGGGCGACCCTCGCGGATGACGGTCTCCACAGCGGTCATGATCTCAGCCACACCGGCTTTGTCGTCTGCACCCAGCAGGGTGGTGCCGTCGGTGGTGATGAGGGTCTCGCCCTTCATGGAGGCAAGGAAGGGGAAGGCGGAGACCTTCATCACCTTGCCGGTGGCGGGCAGCACCACGTCGCCGCCGTCATAGTTTTCGTGCAGGATGGGGTTCACGTTCTCGCCGCTGGCATCCGGGGCGGTGTCCATGTGGGCGATCAGACCCAGTGCGGGCTTTTCCTCGCAGCCGGGGGTGGCGGGCAGGGAACCGTAGACGTAGCAGTGCTCGTCCACACGGGCATCCTCCACGCCCAAAGCTTTCAGCTCCTCCACCAGCTTGTGAGCCAGATCAAACTCCCGCACAGCGGAAGGATGGGTGCCGGACTCCGGGTCCGAGGTGGTGTAGACCTTGACGTAATCAAGCAGTCGTTCATAGGCGCGCATAACAAAGCACACTCCTTTAGCAGTATTAAAGGATCACAGCCTGCGATCCATCTCCTATCATACCCTGTTTTTCCTGTTTTGACAACCTTTTTTGCGCACTTGGGACAGAAAGCGCAGCTTCAACAACAAAATGAACAAAATTCACCTTAAAAAAGCTGTCCGCGGGCTGCAAACGTGCTACAATAAAGGCATACTTATAAAGGTGCAGGCGCTCGGTGCAGGACGCGCTGCACAGGCACGCATTTTAGTAAAGAAGGATCGGAAGGAGAATTTTATGGCAGTCAAAGTGTTTTTCTATACTCTGCGCCCCTACGATGAACAGGGCATCTTGGAGGATCTGGCAAAGCAGCGGGGCATCGAGTACGGCTATACCGAGGCGTATCCTACCATGGAGAACGCCCAGCTGGCCGCAGGCTACGATGCGGTATCGCTGACCCCCTGTGATATGAGCGCACCCATGCTGCAGCGCTTTCACGACCTTGGGGTAAAGGCGGTCTGCTGCCGCTCCATCGGCTACGACCATGTGGACCTGGAAAAGGCCCGGGAGCTGGGCATGAAGGTGTCCAACGTGGATTATCCCCCCAATGGCGTGGCGAACTTTGCCATTATGCTGATGCTGATGAGCCTGCGCAAGGCGGGGCACATCCTCAAGCGGGGCGAGCTGCAGGACTATTCCCTGAAGGGCAAGATCGGCCGTGATATCTCCAACTGCACCGTGGGCGTTATCGGCACGGGGCGCATCGGGCAGACCGTGCTGAAGCACCTGTCCGGTTTTGGCTGCGAGCTGCTGGCTTACGACCTGTACCAGAACGACGAGGTGAAGAAGATCGCAAAGTATGTGCCGCTGGAGACCCTGCTTGCCGAGAGCGATGTTATCACCCTGCACACCAACGCTACCGAGGAGAATCACCACCTGCTCAACGCCGAGGCCTTTGCCAAGATGAAGCCCGGCGTGACCATTGTGAACACCGCCCGCGGCAAGCTGATCGACAGCGACGCTCTGCTGGCTGCGTTGGAAAGCGGGCAGGTGGGTGCTGCCGGTCTGGACGTGCTGGAAAACGAGAACGGCCTGTACTACTACGACCGCATGGGCGATGTGATCCCCAATCCGGAGCTGGCTGCTCTGCGCGCCATGCCCAACGTGATCCTGACCGACCACACAGCCTTCTACACCTACGAGGACGTAAAGAGCATGGTGCGCGGCGTGCTGGAAAGCGCCGCCGCCTTTGCCGAAGGCTCGCCCACCCGGCATGATGTGACCGACCGCTGAGAAACCATAAAATGTAAAAATCGGACAGACCACGGTCTGCCCGATTTTTGTTTGCGTTGATTTTTGCCCTAAAGCAGCAGTTTACTCAGCCAGAGCGGCGGCAATAGCTTTCAGGAAAAATGCCGTCCTCTGCCTGTAAAAATAGGACACAGGGGCAGCTATGCTGCTCCTGTGTCCTGAACAGATCGATAAAAAACTCAGCCCAGACAGACGCCCATGCGGCGCGCCACACTCAGCAGCTCGCAGTTTTCAGGCACATTGCGGGTCTTGCCGGCAATGTCTGCCAGACGGTTCTCGGTCACCCGGCGGTTCACCATGGCTACGGTCACGCCGTAGCGCTCCACTTCCACCAGCTGTGCAGCATAGCTGCCGAACTGGGTGGCCAGCACACGGTCGTAGGCGCTGGGGCTGCCGCCGCGCTGCATGTGACCGGGGATGCACACGCGGGTCTCCATGCCGGTCTTTTTCTGCACGGCCTGTGCAATGCGGTTGGTGGCGGTGGTGCCAAGGCCTGCCTCAGCACGCTTGGCCATCCAGTCCTTGCGTTTCATGCGGGCCTCCTCGGTGTTGATGGCACCCTCGGCCACGGCAAGGATGGAGAAGTTCGAGCCCTTCTTGGCGCGGCGCTCCACGGCCTCGCATACGCGGTCGATATCGTAGGGCAGTTCAGGCAGCAGAATGATGTCTGCACCGCCGGCAATGCCGGAGTACAGGGTAAGCCAGCCGGCCTTGTTGCCCATGATCTCGATGCACATCACGCGGCTGTGGCTGCCGGCGGTGGTGTGGATGCGGTCGATGACGTCCGTGGCAATATCCACAGCGGTATGGAAGCCGAAGGTCACGTCGGTGCCGTAGATGTCGTTGTCGATGGTCTTGGGCAGGCCGATGATGTTCAGCCCCTCCTGCGAAAGCAGGTTGGCGGTCTTGTGGGTGCCGTTGCCGCCCAGACACAGCAGGCAGTCCAGCTTCGCCGCCTTGTAGGTCTTTTTCATGGCGGCGACCTTATCAATGTTGTCGTCCTCCACCACACGCATCAGCTTGAAGGGGGTGCGCTTGGTGCCCAGAATGGTGCCGCCCAAGGTCAGGATGCCGCGGAAGTCGTCTTCGTTCATCTCGCGGTAGTCGCCGTTGATCAGGCCGCTGTAACCGTTGGCAATGCCCACGATCTCCACGTTATCTCCCATACGGGCGTACAGTGCTTTTGCAACGCCGCGGATGGTGGCGTTCAGGCCCGGGCAATCGCCGCCGGAAGTCAGGATACCAACACGTTTTTTCATTCAAATACCCTCTTTCATTATCATTCAGGCAAAGCCGAACGGTCCGGCAAAGGGTGCCGGGCTGACCGGGATCCTACCTCTTTATAGTATTAGAGTATTCCGAAAGGGGAGTGCTGTCAAGAGAAAAACCAAAAATTTACAAGCCTGTGTGCAACGGAAAGCTGCTGTAAAAACTTTTACAGAAAAACTGAAAAAATGGTTGACAAGCAGCCCGCTGGCGTGTATAATATCCCTTGTCAGCGACGCACGGCGCGGCTGACAGAACCGAATATTGGGGATTTGCATAGTGGTAGTGCGGTAGACTCTGACTCTACTTGTGGGAGTTCGATTCTCTCATCCCCAACCAGTTACCGCAGCCGAATAAGCTGCGGTATTTTCGGGGCATAGCGCAGTTGGTAGCGCGCCTCGTTCGGGACGAGGAGGCCGTGGGTTCAAATCCCGCTGCTCCGACCAAAAAGACCAGTACACATTCGTGTGCTGGTCTTTTTTTATCTTCGCAGCAGTTAAAGACTGGACGATTTGAATGGCCGCCGCATGCGCTTTGGCCATCTTCAGCGGAAAATATTTATTATAATTTGCAGCGCAGAAACGCCTGCGGGCGTTTCTGAGCTGCTTTTTCACGGTCGGGAATTGACAACGCTTTACAAATGAAAAACGGCCGCCACACAAAACGCTGTGCAGCGGCCGTTGTGATTATTCTATCGTTTCCAGCAGTGCGGGCAGCTGGGCAAGGTCGTCGATGACGTAGGGACTGGCCTTTTCCAGCCGGGCGCGGGACTGGTGCCCGCCGGTGTACAGCACACAGGTCGCACCAATGGCCGCAGCCACTGCGGCGTCGTGGTCGGTGTCGCCGACCATCACGCAAGCCGCCGGGTCGATGCCGGTGCGGCGCAGATAATCGGTGCCAAGCTGTACCTTGCTTACGCCGTAAATGTCCGCAAGGCCGAGCAACTCGGTAAAAAAGCCTTGCAGACCCCGGGCGGATACCTGCTCGATCAGGTAATCACGGCGGGAGGCGGAAAGCACAGCCTGCTGCCAGCCCATGCGGGCCAGCGTTTGCAGCGTGTCAACGGCGTGTGCCGTTACAGCGCAGCCGGGCACACCGGCGTTGTAGTGCTCCATAAAGCGGGCGGCAAGCTCCGGGTAGGGGTGCCGCGCAAAATCGAACCCGGCACAGCGGTAGTAGTCCTCAATGGGAAAGCCGAACAGCTCCCGGTAGGCAGCCAGATCGTACCGCTGGGGGTAGCCGTGGGTCTCCAGCATCCAGTTCAGGCAGCTGTGGGTAAAGTCCACATCGTCCATCAGGGTACCGTTCCAGTCCCAGAAAATCATACCGTTTGGCTGCATGGAAACCTCCTTGTGTTATTCCGTCACAAACACCTTGCGCAGCGCGGCGTTGCTCTCGATCAGCTTTACCAGCACGACGCCCAGCACTGTGCAGCTGATCAACTCGCCGATGCCCACCGAGATGCCGTTGGTGATGCAGGCCAGCCAGAGCGGTGCGCTGGACGTGGGGTCCGGGAACATCACGGCAATTTCAATACCGATGATCACGGCGTTGAACAGCACCGGGGGCAGGCTGGCGGCAATGGCCAGACCCTTGAAGCGCACATTGCGCAGCTTGTAGGTGACAAGGCAGGCCAGCAGGGTAGCCAGTGTGCCAAAGATCACATCCACGATGGTGGAGCCCAGCAGGTTTGCAAGGAAGCAGCCCAGCACAACGCCCACGATGTACTCGGCACCGAACACGGGCAGCAGGCACAGAGCCTCGGCCACGCGCACCTGCACAGCACCATAGGAGAGGGGCTGCAATGCCAGACACAGCACTACATAGATAGCTGCCACTACACCGCAGTGCACCAGCTTACGGACGGAAGAATTCTGATTCATGATAATACTCCAGCGGTTTGATTTTGACCGCACAGGAACCGCCAGCTCCTGTGGGTTTTGCCCGGCGCCGCTCGAGTGGTGCCGGGGAGCCTAAAATCCTAAGTTGCTCTGAAGGAGCCGTGAAAAAACACAGCACAAGGGAGTATATCATAATTTTGGGCGGATTGCAATGAATTATTGCAGAATTGGGAACAGATGTGGGGTTTGGCTTGGACCCTTCCGGTAAAAAAGAGGTTTCGAAAAGCCCACAGGCTTTTCGAAACCTCAAAATAAAAATAGAATTACCGCTGAATATGGCCAAAGCGCAGCGGCGGCCATTCCAAATGGTTTTAACCTCTGGGGTGGCCGGTATACACCAGCGCCACGGTGTCGGGGCCGGTGTTGGCAGAGACCACACCGCCCAGCTCAAACACGGCTACCGGCGGCTTGCCGAAGGCCTTGCGGCAGGCCTTTTCCAGATCCTCCGCCTGCGGGATGTTGGTGTGACCGATCATATACTCAAAGTCCTCCACATCCCCGGCGCGCTTCTGGCACAGCTCTACCATGGCGGGCACGACTTTTTCATCGCCGCGCACCTTGGCCTCTACCTTGGTCTTGCCGTCGATCAGGGTAATGATGGGGCGGATGCCCATCAGTTCGCCCATGACGGCTGCTGCGGCAGAGATGCGGCCGCTTTTTTTCATCTGCCTCAGGCTGTAAGGCCCCAGCACGACCTCCATGCAGTTCATCTGCTGCTCAAACTCGTGGATGACGTGGCGGATCTCTGCGCCGTTCTGCAGCTTGCGTGCCATCTCGCACAGATACCAGCCGAACACCATAGAATAGGTGTGAGGGTCCAGCAGGTGGATGTTCAGATGGTGCTCCGGGCGCTCCTCCCGCAGCATCCCCTGTGCCATCAGGGCGTTGTTGTAGGTGGAGGAACCGGACTTGTTGATGGGCACATGGATGACATCTGTGTAGCCCTCGTCCACATACTGGCAGTATTTTTCACAGAACTGGATGGGCGTGATGGCGGCGGTAGAGGGCACACCCTTTGCCGCACGCATTTTATCGTAGAACTCGGTGTTGGTGCAGTCCACACGCTCAACGTAGTCCACATCATCCAGCAGGATGTGGAAGCTCATGATATCAATGCCGTATTTTTTGGCCATCTCCTGCGGGATATCGCAGGAGGAATCAGTCAGAATTGCGATCTTGCTCATAATTTCCCTCATTTCCATTCATAATCTCGTAGGTGGCCGTGATCCAGCAGCTCCGGGAAATCCCACTGCCGCAGCACCTCGTACACGCCCACCGCCACGCTGTTGGAAAGGTTCAGGCTGCGGCAGGTGTCCCGCATGGGCATGCGGATGCAGTGCTCCTGATTTTCCGCAAGCAGCGCTTCCGGCAGACCGGCGTCCTCGCGCCCGAACACCAGATAAGCCCCGTCCGGGTACTGTACATCGGTGTAGCGCTGGGGCGCCTTGGTGGTAAAGTAGTAGTAGGGGCCGTTGTTGCGGGCAAAAAAGTCCGCAAGGCCGTCGTAATAGGTGATGTCCAGATAGTGCCAGTAGTCCAGCCCGGCATGCTTGAGTTTTTTGTCGTCAATGGCAAAGCCCATGGGCCCCACCAGATGCAGACGGCAGGCAGTACAGGCGCAGGTGCGTGCCACGTTGCCGGTGTTCTGGGGGATGCGCGGCTCTACCAGCACGATATTCAAAGTCGGCTTGTCCATCATAAAATGCCCTCCGGTTCCTCCCGCAAGGGGCACAGGCGGGGCAGCAGCGGCTCGAACCACACGCCGAAACGGGTGTCCTGCGTGTAGGGTGTGCCCTGAATGGCCAGCGAAACAAACTCCGCAGCGTTATCGGCGGCGGCGCTCAGGGCGTTGCCCTGCAGCAGCGAGCCGATGAGCACAGCACCGTACAGATCCCCCGTGCCGGGGAAGCTGCGGCTGATATGCAGTTTTTTGATGACGAAGCGGTCTGCACCGGTACCGGCACAGCCGATGTACTTGCCCAGCGGCAGACCGGTGACCACCGCGTTGGGAGCCAGCGGCTGCAACGCATCCGCCAGAGCCTGCGCAGCGGCATCGTCCAGCTCATCGGTGACGGGCTGCTGCTGCAAAAGCAGCTGCGCTTCGGTGTAGTTGGGCAAAATCAGGTCTGCCGCACGGCACAGATTGCGGATGCGCTCGATCAGCGCCGGGGTAACGGTGGAATAGGCCTTGCCGTTATCGCCCATCACGGGGTCTACCACCTTGTAGGCGGCAGGCCACAGGGCAAAGGCTTTTTCAGCCAGCGCTACCTGTGCCTCGCCGCCCAGATAGCCGGTATAGATACAATCAAATTGCAGCTCCAGTGCCTGATAGTGTTCCAGCGCGGCCATGCCGTAGGCGCTGCCGTCCATCCGGGCGGGGGTGCCCAGACCGCCGGTGTGGGTGGAGAGCACCACCGTGGGCAGCGCTACCGGCTGGAAGCCCATGACCGAAAGCACGGGCAGGATCACCGCAAGGCTGCACCGGCCTACGCCGGATAAATCGTGGATGCAAAGGATCTTTTTTGGTTCAACGGGTTTTTGCAAATAGGAAAACCTCCTTGCTGAAAAGCCGCACGCAGCGGCTTATAAAAAGCATCATGCAACAGTATACCACAAATTGCAGCATAAAAAAAGCGTATACCAGATTCTTTTACGGAAATAATAGCACTGCAAGCCCTGTCATGACAAGCTGAAAGGAGAAATTCAGGATGAAACAGCGAGAAAATTCTGCCGCAGGCATGGTGGTGGGCATGGCCGCCGGTGCAGCCCTTGGGGCTGCCGGTGCCATGATGGCCACTCAGAGTAAGCGCCAGATGCGCCGCAACGTGCGCAAGGTGATGAAGGGTGCGGAAAACGCGGTGATGCAGCTGGATAAGATGGCCACCGACTTTGTGGAAAAGCACATCGATTGCTGAACAGCGAAAAGCGCCGTCCCGGGTGGAACGGCGCTTTTTATCGTGCGTCTTATTTTGCCCAGATGCACATCCGGGCGGTAGTGTTGATCTCGCCCAGCAGACTCAGATCCATCTGGATGTTGCAGGTCACGGTCAGCGACTTGTTTACATCGCTGCCGGTCAGCACTGAGCCGGGCAGGTTTTTGATGGTCAGAATGCCGGTGCCCTTTTCGATCTCGCCGGTCAGGGTGCCGGTGTAGGTCACATCGCCGATGGTCAGGCCGGACAGGTAGCCGGTCACATTGAGCTTGGTCACCTGCTTGACGGGCAGCGTCAGGGTATAGGTGCCGTTGGACTGGCGGGTAAGGGAGGCCTCGCGGTCGGAATCAATGCCGGAGTTGGCCATGGATTCCTTGTCGGACTTTTCCTTCCAGAATTTGACCCCCACGGGAGTGTTAGCGGCGGCAGAAGCGCCCAGTGTGAGCATACAGAACATCAGCAGCGTCAGCAGGGCAGCGCCGGTACGTTTTAAGGCAGTCGTCATGGTTTTATCCTTTCTGCCGCAGCTGCGGCATGGCGAAACAGAGTATATGATGCCCCATAAGGTACTGATTTGTCAATGCTAACATAACATGACCGGACGGCCTTGTCAATGTGCCTTGGCAACCTTTCACAAAAATGTTGCGAATTCACCACAAAATGTGGAAAGTGTGATAAAAAGGACGCTGCGACGATGCAGCGTCCTTTTGGATGGTTACGTTATAGCGGCTCAGACCTCAAAGTTGGGGTCATCCTTCAGCATGTGAATGTTGGACATAAAGGCGCTCTGCTCGGGGTCGGTGAACTCGGCATCCTTCACATACTTGTTCAGCACAGCAGCGGTGCGCACGGGGTCGGCAATGGTACCGGCACCGCCGATGCAGCCGCCGGGGCAGCCCATGCCTTCCAGCAGGTAGCCGTTGTACTTGCCGGCCTTGGCCAGCATCAGCAGCTTCTTGCAGTCGGCCAGACCCTGTGCAGAGGCAATCTTCACCTCCATGTCGGGACGCCATTCCTTGATCTTGTCGGCAACAGCCTTGGCAACGCCGCCGGACTGTGCAAAGCCACGGCCTGCGGCAGAAGCGTAGCACAGATCCATCTCGGCGGGATCTACTTCCAAGCTGTCCAGATCCAGATCCTTTGCCTCGATGATACCGGCCAGCTCCTCAAAGGTCAGCACGAAATCCACATCAGAGCGGACGGTGCGGCGGGAAGCCTCCAGCTTCTTGGCGGCACAGGGTCCGATGAAGCACATACGGGCATCGGGGTCGGCCTGCTTCATCATGCGGGCGGTGAACACCATGGGGGTCATGGTCATGGAGATGTTTTTGGCAAGGCCGGGGAAAGCGGTCTTTGCCATCATGCTCCATGCCGGGCAGCAGGAGGTAGCCATGAAGTCCAGCTTCTCGGGCACTTCCTCCAAGAAGTCGTGTGCCTCGTCCACGGTGCACAGGTCGGCACCGATGGCAACCTCCACCACATCACAGAAGCCGATGGCCTTCAGGGCAGCCTTCAGCTTGCCGGTGGAAGCCAGAGAGGGGAACTGGTTGATAAAGGCGGGAGCGACCAGTGCATAGATGCGGTCGCCGCGATTGAAGCCCTGAATGAGCTGATAGATCTGACCCTTGTCGGCAATGGCACCGAAGGGGCAGTTCACCAGACACTGACCGCAGGACACGCACTTGCTGTAATCGATCTCGGCACGGCCCAGCTCGTCAGAGTGGATAGCACCCATGCCGCAGGCAGCGGCGCAGGGACGCTCGGTCTTGACGATAGCGTTATAGGGGCAGACGGTGACGCAGCGGCCGCACTTGATGCACTTGTCCTGATCGATGGTGGAACGGCCGCTCTCCCAGACGATTGCCTTCTTGGGGCACACTTCCATGCAGGGGTGTGCAAGGCAGCCCTGACACAGGTCAGACACCTTGACCAGCTTTTCGGGGCAGCGGTTGCAGGCGAACTTGATCACGTTGACCAGCGGGGGATCGTAGTACTTATCGGCAATGGTGGCATCCTCCAGACCGGAGACCACACTGTTGTGCTCGTCCATGCGGCGGGTGGGCAGACCCATAGCCAGACGCACGCGCTCCTCAACGATGGCGCGCTCCAGGAAGATGTCCTTGCGCAGCTTGCCCTCCTCACCGGGGATGATGGTGTAGGGGATCTTGCGCATCAGGTGGTTGGCCTGCTCGCCCTTGACGTTGGCGTAAGCCATGCGGGCGACCTCGGTAAACACCTGACGGCGGATCTGGATGACCGTAGTATTGATTCCTCTGAAACTCATTCCAATCTCTCCTTGCTCAGAAACAGCCAAAAACGGAGCCGCATGCCCTGTGTGCAGGACATGAAAACGGCGCTATACGGGCACGGATGGTACCGTGCTGGTTGCTTACAGCACGCCGAACCCGATGAATCCATCTTCATTTTAACATAAAGACGTGCGTATGGAAAGGGCAAAATGCAAAATTTGTTAAAAATTTATTGTATTCATGCGGATGCACAGAATGTACAAGTAAAATGAAAAAATTTCAGCAAAGTGCTGCATGCACCCGCTCGCCGTCGTAGCGGCCAAGCTTTACCCGCACGATCTGTCCGCTCTCACAGCCGGGGGCAGAGACCACCACCGGAATGTACAGCCGGGTGTAGCCGGTAAACAGGGTGCCGGACAGGGGCGTCTCCAGCAGCACCTCGTCCTCGGTGCCCTCAAAGGCAGCCAGTGTCTCGCAGCGCACCTGCTCGGCTACGGCGTTCATGCGGCGGCTGCGCTCCTGCTTTTCCCGTTCGTGGATCTGATCCGGGAAATCATAGGCCGGGGTGCCGCTGCGGCGGGAGTAGGGGAACACATGCACTTTGACAAAGCCGATCTTTTTCAGAAAATCGCAGCTTTCCTCAAAGTCGTCTGCCGTCTCGCCGGGGAAGCCGCAGATGCAGTCGGTGGTAAAGCTGACCGGGCGGCTGCCGTAGGCGGCGCGGATCTGCTCCACCACCTGTGCGTACTGCTGCGCGGTGTACACCCGGCGCATCCGGCGCAGGGTGGCGGTGCAGCCGCTCTGCAAGCTCAGGTGGAACTGGGGGCAAAGCTTGTCCACCGCCGCTAAGCGGGAGATAAATTCCGGGGTGAGCATATCGGGGTCAAGGCTGCCCAGACGGATGCGCTCGATGCCCGGCACCTGTGCGCATTTTTCCACCAGCTCCACAAGGTTGGTGCCGGTGTCCAGCCCGTAGCTGGGCAGGGAGATGGCGCTGAGCACCACCTCGCGGTAACCGGCAGCGGCCAGCTGGTGCAGCTCGGCCAGAATGCTCTCCTCGGCGCGGCTGCGCACCGGCCCGCGGGCGCGGGGGATGACGCAGTAGGCGCACTGCCGGTTGCAGCCGTCCTCTACCTTGATAAAGGCGCGGGTATGGGTCTCGAACCGTTCCACCGGCAGTTCCTCGAACAGCTCGCCGCGCTGGTGCGGGGCAATGGCTACGATGCGCTCGTGACCGTCCAGCAGCTTTTGTACGTTCTCCAAGATGGCCTTGCGGTCGCCGTTGCCGCACACAAGGTCGGCTTCCATGAACTGTGCGGCCTCCTCCGGGAAGGCCTGCGGGTAGCAGCCGGTCAGCACCGTCACCGCACCGGGGTTCTCGCGCTTTTTCCGGCGCAGCCACTTGCGGCTTTTCTGGTCGCCGAAGTTGGTCACGGTGCAGCTGTTCACAATGAACACGTCCGCTGCCTCGCCTTCCTGCGCAATGGTAAAGCCGTTGGCGCGGAACAGCTGTTCCAGCGCGCCGGTCTCGTTCAGGTTGACCTTGCAGCCCAAGGTATAAAAACAAACTCGCATGAGAGGGGTTCCTTTCCACAAAATGGGATAAAAATAGGGTTTACTCCTTATTATATAACAAAACAACGGCAGCACGCAAGACCGGAATTGCACCGCCCGGCGGCAGAAGGCGGAAAAACGGCAGCAAAAAGGGGATGGACAAATGTCCATCCCCGAAAAGCGGTGGGAAAATACTTACTTTGCCTTTAGGTCAACATAAATGTCAACGTTGAAGGACTTGCCATCAAAGCTCTTGACGACCTTGCAGTTGTCGGCGCGGTCAGCGAGAGTGATGGTGCAATTAGGCTGATTTGCGGCCTCTTTATCCAGCAGCTTCTGAACATATTCCTTGGGAAGCTCGCTCAGGGTATCCGGCAGGGAAACATCGGAGATAAACTTCGTGTATTTGCCATCGGTACTGCGGATGGCGATGGTGCCGTTGATCACGTTGCACTTCACGGCCAGATACATCATATCCTTACCGGTCTCAGAATCAGTGAAAACGCGGCAAGAGGGGATGTTGTTCGCATCGCGGAAGGTTTTATCCAACTCGAACTGAACCTCGTTGAAGCCGGGAATGTTGGCGTACTTCTTTTTTACAATGGGGATCACCATATCGAACGCCCAATCGTAATTTTCAATGAAGCCGGGCAAAGGAACCGAAAGGCTCTCCCCCTGAATGACTTCACCATTAAGAATGGGGATAATGGTGACATACTTGACGAGAGAGCAGCCAGTCAGCATGGAAGCACCGGCGGTGGCGACCGCAGTAACACCGGCCAGCTTGAGGAAAGAACGGCGAGAAATCGTGCTCATAAAAATCCCTCCAAAATCAAATCAATACATCCAAAATACAGGAAATCTCCTGTTAAGCATAGCATACCGCAAAATAAAGCGTTTTGCAACAGATGCGTTCACAGTTTGTATATAAATGCTGAATTTACGCGCCAAAACTGAGCAAACTGCCCAGCGGCATACCGGCGCGGGCGGCGGCATACACTGCAAAAAGAGAGTTTGCGCGGGGAGGTATGAGGAATGGAACGGAGAAATCTGGCACTGCTGTGTGCGGGGGTGGTCTGCTTCTGGCTGTTTGCGCTGGCCTTCGGCACGGCACAGGGCAAGGGACTGCGCATCCAACCGGCAGTGCAGGCGCAGGCAGAACCGGCGGCACAGACCCTGACGGTCACCCCGCCGCAGCTTACCCTGCCCTGCCGGGCGGCGATGCTCATAGACCAGACCAGCGGCACGGTGCTTTACGAGATGAACGCCGACCAGACCATGCCCATCGCCTCCATTACCAAGGTGATGACCCTGCTGCTCACCTTTGAAGCGGTGCACGCCGGGCGGCTGACCATGGACACCGCTGTGCCGGTCAGTGAGCACGCCTACCACATGGGCGGCAGTCAGATCTGGCTGGAGCCCGGGGAGCAGTTCACGCTGGACGAGATGCTCAAAGCTATCTGTGTGTCCTCTGCCAATGATGCAGCGGTGGCGGTGGCGGAGCTGGTGGGCGGCAGCGAGCCTGCCTTTGTACAGCAGATGAACGCCCGCGCCGCAGAGCTGGGCATGGAGCACACCGCCTTCCGCAATGCCTGCGGGCTGGACACCGAGGGGCATCTTTCCACCGCACGGGATGTGGCCATCATGAGCCGCACCATCCTGAATACCTGCCCGGAGGTGCTGCACTATACCGGCATCTGGACGGACACTTTGCGGGGCGGGCAGACCCAGCTGGTGAACACCAATAAGCTTTTGCGGCGGTACAACGGCATCACCGGGCTCAAGACCGGCACCACCGGCGGAGCGGGGGTGTGCATTACCGCCAGTGCCACCCGGGACGGGCTGAAGCTCATCGCGGTGGTGCTGGGTGCACCCTCCAGCAAGGAACGGTTCGAAGCCGCCACCACCCTGCTGGACTACGGCTTTGCAGCTTACCGCGCCGCTCCGGTGCCCTTGCCGGAAAACCGCCCACTGCAACTAAAGGTAAAGGGCAGCACGGAGGAGACCGTGCCGCTGGATTACGCCGCTCTGCCCGCCACAGCCCTGCTGCCCGCCGAGAGCGCCGGACAGCTGACCGTGCAGCTGGAACTGCCCGAGATTCTGGAAGCCCCGGTGACCCGGGGGCAGACGGTAGGCAAGGCGCAGCTGCTGTGCGGCGAAGCAGTGCAGGGGGAGTATCCGGTGTGCGCCGCCGCCGATGCGCCGCGCATGGATTTTGACACCGCTTTGCAGATGCTGTGGGACAGCCTGCGGGGTGCTGCTGCCTGACCCGGCATCGAAAAAAGCGCTTCAGCGCATAAAAGTGCACCGAGCGCCCGGCTAAGGTGTTGGATACCTGAACAAATCTGGATGAAGAAACAAAAAAACACTATTAAAATTGTATGAAATCTAAGGAATTTGACCTTGACTTTACCCGGAGGGAACGGTACACTTATACCAAGATATTTCCTCGCAGGGCAAAGGCCCGGCAGATCGTTTGGAGGTTTTAATAAAATGAGTGTCGCACTGAACACGAAACACCTCTCCAGCTTCATCAGCGAAGAGGAATATGCAGCCATCTACCCGCAGGTAGAAGCCGCCCATAAGCAGCTGGAAGCCAAGAACGGCCCCGGCAGCGATTTTCTGGGCTGGATGACCCTGCCCCGGGATTATGACAAGGAAGAGTTTGCCCGCATCAAGGCAGCCGCTGCCAAGATCCGCGAGGACTCGGACGTTCTGGTGGTGGCCGGTATCGGCGGCAGCTATCTGGGTGCACGCGCTGTTGTGGAGGCCGTTAAGGGCATGTACCACAACGAGCTGGAAGATGGTCTGAAGATCTACTTCTGCGGCAACAGTATCAGCCCCACCTACCTGAACAACATCATCAGCCTGTGCAAGGGCAAGCGCTTCTCCATCAACGTCATCTCCAAGTCCGGCACCACCACCGAGACCTCTCTGGCCTTCCGTGTGCTGCGCGAGCTGCTGGAAAAGGAGATGGGCGTGGAGGAAGCCAACAAGCGCATCTACGCCACTACCGACCGTGCCAAGGGCACCCTGAAGCAGCTGGCTGACGCACAGGGCTGGCCCACCTTTGTAGTTCCCGATGACGTGGGCGGCCGCTACTCCGTGCTGAGCGCCGTGGGTCTGCTGCCCATCGCCGCTGCCGGCATCGACATCGACGCTCTGATGCAGGGCGCTGCCGACGCTATGGAGCGCTACTCCGTGCTGAGCCCCGACAACGATGCCTACAAGTACGCCGCCATCCGCAACATCCTGTACCGCAAGGGCAAGGCTGTGGAGATCCTGGAGTGCTACGAGCCGGACTTCACCCTGATGAACGAGTGGTACAAGCAGCTGTTCGGCGAGAGCGAGGGCAAGGACAACAAGGGTCTGTTCCCCGCAAGCTGCATCTTCTCCACCGACCTGCACTCCATGGGTCAGTTCATTCAGGAAGGTGCCCGCATCATGTTCGAGACCATCGTGGACGTGAAGAAGCCCGCGCAGGATCTGTTCATCGACCCGCTGGAGGGCAACTTTGACGGTCTGAACTTCCTTGCAAACCAGAACATGAGCGTGGTCAACCGCAAGGCCATGGAAGGCACCATTCTGGCACACACCGACGGCGGTGTGCCCGAGGTGCTGATCGAGGTGGACGACCTGTCTGCTTATAATGTGGGCTACTTGATCTACTTCTTCTGGCGTGCCTGCGCCTGCAGCGGCTACCTGCTGAGCGTGAACCCCTTCAACCAGCCCGGCGTGGAAAGCTACAAGAAGAATATGTTTGCCCTGCTGGGCAAGCCCGGTTACGAGGGCCTGACCGCAGAACTGGAAGCAAAGCTGAAGTAAAAGCCGAACGTTAAAAATGATCTCCCGCCGCAAGGCGTGGAAAATACAGGAGGACTGAACTATGATTAAACTGATTGTTGGTACCAAGGGCTCCGGCAAGACCAAGGCTATGATCGACCAGATCAACGACGCGGTCAAGACCTCCAAAGGCAACGTGGTCGTCGTGGAAAAGGGCATGAAGCTCACCTACGACATCGCTCCTGCAGCACGTCTGATCGATCTGGACGAGTACAAGATCTTCGGCGGCGAAATGCTGTACGGCTTTGTGGCCGGCCTGATGGCAAGCAACTACGACATCACCGACCTGTACATTGACGGCATCCTGAAGGTGCTGGATCACGATATCAACCGTCTGGGCGTTGTGCTGGACGAGATGGCAGCCATTGCCGGCGACAGCGTTAAGGTCACCGTGACCGTCAGCGCAGACGAGGCCGCACTGCCCCATGATGTGAAGAAGTACCTGTAATCTGATAAAAGAACAGGGCTAAAGGCTTTTCCAACAGGCAGAAGACCGGAGAAAAATAAATTTTTTCGGTTTTCTGCCTGTTTTGGTGTTGACAAAGGGTTGCTTTGGCGCTATACTAACAAAGCAGCCTTTTCAGAGGTGTACTATGCAATTTGACCTGAGAAAGTTTATCACAGCCGGCGCAAGACCGTACCATGCAGAGTTTCAGTGTGATTTATCTGCGTACGATTATGCCGGTGCAAGGATCCCGCAGCCGGTCACAGCCGTCTTTGACGCGCAGACCGATGGCGACGAGGTTCAGATAACGTTGCGGGCAAAGGCATCGGTGCACGGAGAGTGCGCCCGCTGTCTGGACCCGGTCACCCGGGAAGAGACAGTCGATACGGAGTGGATCGTCAAGGAGCGGGATCTGGATGACCCGGATTTCGATCTTCCGCTGGACGAAAAAGGACACTTGGACGTAGACGAATGGCTCAATCAGGAGTTTATGTTCCAAATTCCCTCGGTGCTGCTTTGCAGCCCCGACTGCGCCGGGCTTTGCCCGCAGTGCGGTAAGAAAAAGGCGGAATGCACCTGCCCACCGGCAGAGCAGACCGATGCCCCCGTAGACACTAGGCTCGCGATCCTTAAATCACTGCTGAACAGATAAACCCATCAAGGAGGTGCAAAAATATGGCAGTACCTAAGAGACATCTTTCCAAGGCCCGCCGCGACAAGCGTCGCAGCAATGTTTGGAAGCTGGAGGCCCCCGCACTGGTGAAGTGCAGCAACTGCGGCTCTCTGAAGCTCCCCCACCAGGCATGTGGCAACTGCGGTTACTACAAGGGCGAGGAAGTCATCAAGAAGGCCTAATTTGCGCGTAATTGGTGGCATAATGGTGTTATGTACAGAAGGGGAGGGCGCAAAGCCTTCCCCTTCTTGTGCTTTAAAGGAGGTGGATGCAGATGGCGATACGGATCGAGCAGGTGGATGCCGGCAGCGAGGCCGAGGCTCTTGGCCTTGCCCCCGGTGACGAGCTGCTGAGCGTGGACGACAACGAGCTGAACGACACGCTGGACTACGATTTTTATACCGACAGCAGCAGCTTCCACCTGAAAGCCCGGGTAGCGGACGGCATCCGGGAGTGGGAGGTGCAGCGACCGCAGCGCGGCCCCTTTGGCTGCGGGTTCAAGACCTATCTGGGCGATGCAAAGCATTCCTGCTCCAACCACTGTATGTTCTGCTTCATCGACCAGCTGCCCCCGGGTATGCGCGAGAGCCTGTATTTTAAGGATGATGACGAGCGGCTGAGCTTTTTGTTCGGCAACTACATCACCATGACCAATATGCAGGATCACGAGATCGACCGCATCATCAAGATGCACATTTCGCCCATCAATATCTCGGTGCACACCACCAACCCCCAGCTGCGGGTGCGGATGCTGGCCAATAAGCGCGGCGGCGAGGTGCTCAAGTACCTGCCCCGGCTGGTGGAGGGCGGCATTGCCGTCAACTGCCAGCTGGTGCTTTGCCGCGGTGTGAACGACGGCGACGAGCTGCGCCGCACCCTTGCCGACCTGCTGGAGCTGACCCCCATGGTGCAAAGTATTGCAGCCGTGCCCTGCGGCATTACGGATTACCGCAAAAATCTGTACCCGCAGGTGCCCTACGATGCAAAGACCAGCGCTGAGGTCATCGACATTATGGAAGAATTCGGTGATGAATGCAAGCGCCGCCACGGCAAGCGCATCATCTACCCCAGCGATGAATGGTACCTTAAGGCAGGCCGCCCCATCCCTGCGGCGGCGTTCTACGAGGACTACGACCAGCTGGAAAACGGCGTGGGCATGCTGCGCCTGTTTGAGGAAGAATTTCTGGCGGAACTGGACAAGCCCCACCGGATCTACGGCACCAAGGAGCTGGACGTGGTCACCGGCACCATGGCAGCGCCCCTCATCACCCGCATGATGGAGGAGCTGCACCGCCAGTACCCCATGATCACTGTGCACGTCCACACCATCCAGAACCGCTTTTTCGGCGGCAATGTTGGTGTGACCGGCCTGATCACTGCTACCGACATCATCGCCCAGTGCGCTGGCAAGCTTGCAACAAAAACGCTGGGCATCCCGGCTGTGATGCTGCGGGAGGAAAAGGACACCTTCCTTGACGATATCACGGTGGAGCAGCTGGGGCAGCAGCTGGGCGTAAAGGTGGAGGTGCTGCCCACGGCAGGCGGGGACGAAGCCCGCGCCTTGCTGCGCAGCGGCCTGCACATTGCCCGCAGAAGGAAGAGCGGCAGCTGATAACGCCATTTTTATTGTATTTTACCCCTTTTAAGAAAGGAGGAGACCCCATGAGCAAACCGATCGTAGCAGTGGTGGGCCGCCCCAACGTGGGCAAATCCACCCTGTTCAATAAGCTGTGCGGCCAGCGCCTTGCCATTGTGGAGGATACCCCGGGCATTACCCGCGACCGCATTTTTGCCAACTGCGAGTGGAACGGCCACGAGTTTTTGCTGGTGGATACCGGCGGCATTGAGCCCAAGGCCACCGAGGGCATTCTGGCCCACATGCGCGAGCAGGCGCAGATCGCCATTGACACCGCCGACTGCATCATCATGGTCACGGACGTGCGCAACGGCCTGACCGCAGCCGACGAGGATGTGGCGCACATGCTGCGCCGCAGCCATAAGCCCATCATTCTTGCCGTGAACAAGTGCGACAAGGTGGGCGAGGCTCCCATGGAGCTGTACGAGTTCTACAACCTCGGCTTTGACGAGGTGATGCCCATTTCTTCCGTGCACGGTCACGGTACGGGCGATCTGCTGGATGCAGTGTGCGCCCATCTGGACTTCAGCGAGACCGTGGTGGAGGAGGATCGTATCCCCGTTGCCATCATCGGCCGCCCCAACGTGGGCAAGTCCAGCCTGACCAACCGCATTCTGGGCGAGAACCGCATGATTGTGGCCAACGAGGCCGGCACCACCCGCGATGCTATCGACACCCCGGTGGACAACGCCTACGGCAAGTTCATCTTTACCGATACCGCCGGTCTGCGCAAGCGCAGCAACATCAGCGATGGTCTGGAGCGCTACATGGTGGTGCGTGCACTGGCTGCTGTGGAACGCAGCCGCGTGGCGCTGATCCTTGTGGATGCCACCGTCGGCTTTACCGAGCAGGACAGCAAGGTGGCAGGCTACGCCCACGAGCAGGGCAAGGCCTGCATTATTGTGGTGAACAAGTGGGATGCCGTGGAAGGCAAGGAGACCAACACCATGGAGCTGCAGCGCCGGGGCTATGCCGAGTGCTTCAGCTTTATGGGCTATGCACCCATTATCTTCATCTCTGCCCAGACCGGCTACAACGTGAACAAGCTGATGCAGCTGATCCGGGATGTGGACGCCGAGAACGGTGCCCGCGTGCCCACCGGCGTGCTGAACGAGATGCTTGCCCGCGCGACCGCCCGGATGCAACCCCCCAGCGACAAGGGCCGCCGCCTGAAAATCTACTACCTGACGCAGGCTTCCACCCGTCCCCCCACGTTCGTGGCCTTCGTGAACGCAAAGCACCTGTTCCACTTCAGCTATCAGCGGTATCTCATCAACCAGATCCGCGAAAACTTTGGTCTGGAGCATACGCCCATCCGTCTGGTCGTGCGGGAGCGCGGCTCCGGCGAGGTGGGTGCCAAGGACGTATAACACGTCAGGGAGGCTCAGATGATGAAATCTGTTCTCATCGCTGTGGTGTCTGCTGTGCAGGCGTATCTGCTGGGCAGCATCGACACCGGTATCCTCGTCAGCAAGTTTTTGTACCACGATGATGTGCGCAAGTACGGCAGCGGCGCAGCGGGTATGACCAATATGCTGCGCACCTTCGGCAAAAAGGCAGCAGCGCTTACCGCCTTTGGTGATGTGCTCAAGGGCGTGCTGGCCGTGTGCATCGGCCGCTGGCTGTTCACCCAGATGCCGGAAAGCACCACGCTCTCGCCCTATCTGGCGGTGTACCTTGCCGCCATCTTTGCCATTATCGGCCACTTGAAGCCCCTGTATTTCGGCTTCAAGGGCGGCAAGGGCGTGCTGGTGGCGGGCGGCACCATTCTGGCTATCCAGCCGGTGCTGATCCCCTTTCTGGCAGTCATCTTTCTGGCCTGCCTGCTGCCCACCGGCATGGTGTCGCTAGGCAGCGTGACCATGGCAGCACTCTACCCGGTGCTCACCATCCTGTACGGGGTGTTCCGGGGCTATTCTGCCGCCGACCTTACCGTGTGCACCATCGGCTCGGTGATCATGGGTGCGATGGTCATTTACATGCACCGCTCCAACATCCAGCGCATCCGCGAGGGCAAGGAGTACCGCTTTGGCCGTCACGGCAAAAAACAGGACAAATAACATAAAACAACAAACCACCCCGCAGCAGCCTTTCACTGGCCGCTGCGGGGTGGTTTTTTGCGTGCTTATTCTTCCGTCTCGGCATCTTCCTCGGGCTTTGCCTCGGAATGCCGCCGATGGAACCAGTCGGCGGGAATGCCGCTCTGGGCGGGGGTAAGATCCGGCGCAGGGTGACCGTCCGGCAGGTGTGCGCCGAAAGCCGGGACAAAGAAGAACTTGCGCACGATGAAGATCAGCGCGATCGCGCCCACGCTGAGCAGGTTCTCCACAGCGGAATCGTGTCCCACCACCAGATGCCGCGCAATGGCGTACAGCAGCACCTCAAGGCTGCTGCCGGGGCTGTGCTTGG
>Ga0129312_1000203_pt1 | contig 60160 bp, 50 predicted proteins | sample O827metagenome_FD_94434 | JGI IMG/M metagenome (GOLD analysis project Ga0129312, IMG submission 94434) | Orangutan group fecal microbial communities from Wisconsin, USA - O827 metagenome | ecosystem: Host-associated > Mammals > Digestive system > Large intestine > Fecal | place: USA: Wisconsin... | reverse complement strand
GTTTCAACGACTTCAATTTTGAATTCTCCACTATATGTCTTTTGCTTTTTCTTTTCCGGCATACAAAAACACCCCATTTCCTAAACAGTATACCATACTGTCTAACAAATGGGGTGCAGTTCACATTTTGTGCAGCAGTCTTGAAAGGAACCTATTTATCAGACAGGATGGGACTGGTTGGTGTAGTCCACATGATCACCGTCCACGCCCTGCTTTTTAGCATTGCGCTTATCGAAGAACTTGGGAGCGACCTGCGGGAACATTGCGTAGGTCAGCACGTCCTCTTCCTGCGTTGCCCACTTAGCAGCCTCGGCCTTCAGCTTGTCCATCTCGGGAGCCAGCGTGTCGGCAAAGCGGCAGGTAATGGGCTGCTCGTCGCCAAGGATCTTCTTGGTGAACTCAGGCTTGATAGGAGCGGGAGTCTTGCCGTAGTCGCCGTGGACCAGACCCTTGAACTCCTTGGTGACCATCTTGTAGCGCTCGCCCAGGATCACGTTGAACACAGCCTGCGTGCCAACGATCTGGCTGGTGGGGGTGACCAGCGGCGGATAGCCTGCATCCTCACGGACGCGGGGGATCTCGGCCAGCACTTCGTCCAGCTTATCTTCCTTGCCAGCATCCTTCAGCTGCTTGAGCATATTGGAGAACATGCCGCCCGGCACCTGATACAGCAGAGTGTTGGCGTCCACGCCAAGGCTCTTGGGGCTGATCTGACCGTTGGCGATGTACTTTTCGCGCAGCTTTGCAAAGTAAGCGCGCACGACATTCAGCTGCTTCAGATCCAGACCGGTGTCGTAGTCGGTGCCCTGCAGGGCAGCCACCAAGCTCTCGGTGGGCATGTGGCTGGTGCCAAGGCTCAGGGGGCTCATGGCGGTATCAATGATGTCGGCTCCTGCCTCAATGCCCTTGAGGATGGACATGGAAGCCAGACCAGCAGTGTAGTGGCTGTGGATATCCACAGGGATGCTGACGGTCTCCTTTAGCTTCTTGACCAGATCATAGCAGGTATAGGGGGTGAGCAGACCGGCCATATCCTTGATGCAGATGGAGTTTGCGCCCATCTCCTCCAAAGTCTTGGCGTAGGCTGCAAAATACTCGTTGTTGTGCACGGGGCTCAGGGTGTAGCTGATACAGCCCTGTACATGAGCGCCCTCCTTGTTGGCAGACTTGATGGCAGTCTGCAAATTGCGGGGGTCGTTCAGAGCGTCGAAGATGCGGATGACGTCGATGCCGTTGGCAACGGACTTCTGTACAAAGTACTCCACCGCGTCATCTGCGTAGGGACGGTAGCCCAGCATATTCTGGCCGCGGAACAGCATCTGCAGCTTCTGGTGCGGCAGCTCCTTGCGCAGGATGCGCAGACGCTCCCAAGGATCCTCGTCCAGGAAGCGGATGCAGCTGTCGAACGTAGCGCCGCCCCAGCACTCCACGGAGAAGTAGTTGATCTTGTCCATTTCGGGCAGGATGGGGCGCATCTCGTCCATGGTCATACGGGTAGCCAGCAAAGACTGGTGCGCATCACGCAGGACGACCTCGGTCACCTTGATCGGCTTTTTTGCCATGGTTGTCACCTCTTCCTTAGTTCATGGAAACCAGAACGTCACCGGAGTTGACGGTATCGCCCTTGTTCACGTTGATGGAAGCCACGGTGCCATCCTGCGGAGCAACGATTTCGTTCTCCATCTTCATGGCCTCGAGGATGACCAGCACGTCGCCGGCCTTGACAGAAGCACCGGCAGCGACCTTGACATCCAGAATGTTGCCGGGCATGGGAGCCTTAACGGCAACAGCACCGGCGGCACCAGCGGCTGCCTTGGGAGCAGCTGCAGGAGCGGGAGCGGCCTTGGGTGCGGCGGGTGCTGCAACGGGAGCAGCAACAGGAGCAGCGCCTGCGGCGGTTTCCTCAACGGAAACGCTGTAAGCAACACCATTGACAGTAATATTGTAGTACTTCATGGAAGGATCCTCCAATTCAAAATCGAACTCAATTAACTTACATTCGGACGCTTACAGGGCCATATTGCCGTGCTTCTTGGGCAGGCGGGCGGCACGCTTGGTGCTCAGCAGCTCCAGTGCAGCCACAACGCTGGCGCGCACATTGGCGGCATCGCAGCTCATATCGGCAGCACCGGCAGCCACTGCGCTGGCAGCGCTGCACACCTCAGCGGTGTAAGCAGCAGTCTTTGCCTTGGTGGCGGCAATGATGTTGTCGGAAGCATCAATTTCATCCTTGTACAGCACGCTGACAGCGGCGCTGGGCTCCAGTGCGCTGACGGTGCAGCCGGTCACAGCAATGCGCAGGTCGGCAGCAGCCAGAGTGGTGTACACAGGGCCCACAGCCTTACCGGCCAGCACTGCCACCTTTGCGGTGGTAGCATCGGCGTAGGTAGCAGCCAGACGGGCAGCCTCGCGGATGCCGCCAGCCACGTCATCGGTGACGCTGGGCACGAAGCCCTCAGTATCCACGATGGTGACCACAGGCACGCTAAAGGCATCGCACAGACGCACAAAGCGGGAAGCCTTGGCTACGCAGTTGTGGCACAGCTGTTTGCCGGTTGCCACAACGCCCACGGCGTTGCCGCCGATGGTTGCAAATGCGGTGTAGACGGACTTGCCAAAGCCTGCGTACAGCTCCACAGCGCTGTCCTTATCGATCACGGCAGCAGCAGCCTTTGCGGGCTCGGCACCGGCAGCCAGAACAGCGGTGGGCTGCTCGAACTCGAAGATAGCCGGGCCGGTCAGGTTGTTGGCGGGCAGCAGACCCACAATGTGAGCAGCCTTTTCAGCAGCCTCTGCGGCGTCAGCAGCCACGATGGAAGCCACGCCTGCCTTTGCGGCAGCAGCGGCGCTGCCTGCATCGGCAACCTTATCGCCCTTGGCAGCGGAGGTGAACGGAGCGGTGAAGAACAGCTCTGCGCCCTCGGTCATGATGCAGATGTCTGCGTTGGCAGCGCTCAGAGCGCTGGTGCCGCCGCAGACACCCAGAACAACGGCCACCTGCGGAACAACGCCGGAGACCTTTGCGATCTGTGCATTCAGCTTTGCACTGGCAGTCAGCACATCCAGACCCTCGGCCAGCTTTGCACCTACCGAGTTATAGAAGGTGACCACCGGGCAGCCGGTCTGTGCAGCCATTTCCAGAACCTTGATGTTCTTTTCAACATCCTTTACGGTGACAGCCTCGCCGTTCTGATAAACAGCGTAAGCCTGCTGACCTGCAGCATAGCCGCAGGCAGCGCTCACTGCACCATCAGCAAACAGCGCAGTGTATTCCCCGTCATCGAAGAACTTGGCGAGGATTTCTCCCTTATTGATCTTTGAAGCCATAATTAGACCTCCTGGTTGTCTGTGTGAGCTTTCAAAATTATATTCATTATACAGAAGATGGCAAAAAAATGCAAGAGATTCTATAAAAATCCATGCGATTCAACATCCATCTCTGATGGAAAGCCAAATTTTTAACGAATCATCGTTTTGCACGTTTTATCTGGGCAAAGGTTCCTGCGCACCCTTTTTACGGATGTAGAAATTTTCCCGGTTTTTTTGGCGAAACTGCACCCGCCTGTTGCGTTTTCTTTCGGTTGCGTTTATGTTACACTATATTAAAATATTAAAAATCATAATTGCCGGGCAGTCTGCCAAACTGTATCCATGCGGTGCACAGTGCACGCGAAAAGCCCGGCAAAAATGAAAAAGAGGTTGAAGCTATTTTGAAGCGATTTTCCGCAAGGTTCCAGCAGCAGGAGCAGACCTACCGTTCCCTGCACGCTGCCGCTCGTTCCCTGCTTTTGTCAAAGGGGCGGGTGTTTCTGCTTTTTCTGTTGTTTTATAAGGTGCTGACAAACTTCTTGTTCGTACCGGCGTTGCAGCTGATTTGGGCGCTGACGCTGCGGTTTGCACCCATACAATACCTCAACAACAAGACCGCTTCCCGCATCTTTGCCTCCCCTGCCATTATCGGGTGTATCGCCGTACTGGCGGTACTGGCAGCCTTCTGGAGCCTGTACGAGGTCGCCACGATGCTGCAGCTGTTGACTCGGGTGCGGCGCGGCGAGCCGCTGCGGGCGGGGGCGGTGTTCCGGGATGCCTTTTGCAGCCTTGTGCGGGTGTTTTTGCCGCAGAATTTCCCGCTGCTGCTGTATGGTGCTGCTCTGATCCCGCTGACGAACTTTTTTCTGGCCGCAAACCATCTGACCCAGTTTGCCGTGCCGGAATATCTCTGGGGGCTGCTGAAAGCGCGCGCTGCCAATCGGTTTTTATTTGCTCTGGCGGTGTTTTGCGTGCTGGCACTGCTGCTGGACGGACTTGTGGTGCTGCCAAAATTCCTGTTGGAACGCAAAAGCTTTGGCTGTGCGTTTGTAGAGAGCCTGCACATTTTGCGCAGCCGCGCCGGGCAGCTGCTTGCACTGGCACTGCGCTGGATGCTGACCGCAGCTGCGCGCACCGGGCTGATGCTGCTGTGCGGAGCAGCGCTTTTCTATTGTGTCATCCTTGGTGTCGGCTTTGCCAGCACTGCTGCCCTGCTGGCGCTTTCCCGTGCGGCGCTGTTGATCGAGCTACCGTTCCTTTGCCTGCTCATGGACTGTGCCATGACGGCAGCGCAGAGCACGCTTACGGACGCACTGTATGAAGTGATCCGACAGTCCGGTGCAGCGCAGCCGACCGTTTCCGGTGTGCTCCCTGCCCTGCACCGTGAGCAGACGGTACTGGCCGGGATGATGGCCTGCGCCGCACTGGTCACCTGCGGCGTGGCAGCGGTATATCTGCTGTTCCCGCAAACGCAGCCGCTGCAAAGCGTTCTGGGCCTTGCCGACCCGGTGATCACCTACCATCGGGGTTACTCCTCCCGTGCGCCGGAAAATACCATGGCAGCCTTCGAGACGGCACTGGAGCACGGCAGCCCCCGCATTGAGCTGGACGTGCAGATGACCGCTGACGGCGTAGCTGTGGTGACCCACGATACCAGCCTGCGCCGGTGTACCGGCTACAACGCCAACATCTATGACCTGCCCTATGCACAGGTGCAGCAGCTGGATGCCGGACGCTGGTTCCATCGGCAGTTCACGGGCTCCTATATCCCAACGCTGGAAGAGGTTCTGGCACTGTGCAAGGGCAAGGCTGAGCTGAACATTGAGATCAAGCCCAGCAGCTTTACGCCGACATTGGAAGCCGAAACGGTGCGGCTGATCCACGCATACGACTACGGCGCAGACTGCGTGGTCACCTCTCAAAGCTACGAGACCCTATGCAAGGTGAAGGAACTGGACCCAGACATTACTACCGGGTATATTCTTGCGCTGGGCGTGGGCACCTACTATGACCTGCCCGCCGCAGACTTTTTCAGCGTAGAGTCCACTTTTATCACCGCCGGTATGGTGCAGCAGATCCATCTGCGCGGCAAGACCATCTCCGCATGGACCATCAACCGCCAGCAGGACGCCGAAAAGCTGCTGCAGCTTGGCGTGGATGACCTGATCACCGACAAGCCGGAGATCATTGCACCGCTGCTGGCGCGGGACAAGGCACTGGATAACCGTCTGCTCTGGCTGCGGGATCAGATTCAGGAACTGTTCGCCGCACCGGACGCTGAAGAAACGATGGATGTAGAGGAGACGATCGAGGACGCCATTGAGGATCCCGAAGAGGTTTTGGACGAAGCGTAAGAAGATTTATACAGTAATACCGGGCAGGCTGCGGGCTGCCCGGTATTTGCATTTTCATAAACATAAAAAAGGAGCCGCAGCCCCCTGTTACAGGTACTGCGGCTCCCCTTTTGTCTTTGGAAGTTTAAATTACTTCACCATGCTTGCAACTTCAGATGCGAAGTCGTCAGCACGCTTCTCCAGACCCTCGCCCTTAACAAAGCGGGCGAACTTGACGATCTTGATCTCGCCGCCCAGATCCTTAGCGACCTTAGCGGTGTACTGAGCAACGGTCAGGTCGCCGTCCTTGACGAACTCCTGATCGACCAGGCAGTTCTCCTTGAAGAACTTCTTGATCTTGCCCTCGATCATCTTCTCCTTCACAGCCTCAGGCTTGTTAGCGGTCTTGGGATCCTGAGCCATCTGAGCCAGCATGATTTCCTTCTCCTTAGCCACGACCTCGGCGGGGACAGAAGCCTCGTCGACGTAGCCGGGGTTAGCAGCAGCGACCTGCATAGCGATGTCCTTGCCGTAAGCAACGAACTCGTCCTTAGCGTCGATGTCGTTGGTGGTCTCGAAGTTGACCAGAATGCCGTGGGTGCCGCCGCCGTGGACGTATGCAGAGCAGACGCCCTCGTAACGGGTGAAGCGGCGAACCTTGATGTTCTCCTTGATGACCAGAATCAGGTTCTTCAGAGCCTCGTCAACGGTCTCGCCAGACTCGGTCTTGCATGCCATCAGAGCCTCGACATCAGCGGGGTTCTGCTTCATGATGACCTTGGTGGCCTCCTTGACGAAGTCAACGAACTTGTCGTTCTTGGCAACGAAGTCGGTCTCAGCGTTGACCTCGATGACAACACCGACCTTGCAGGCGGGGCAGTAGTCAGCGTAGACCATACCCTCGGCAGCAACGCGGCTTGCCTTCTTGGCGGCGGTAGCCAGACCACGCTCGCGCAGGATCTCGATTGCCTTCTCGAAGTTGCCGTCAGCCTCAGTCAGAGCCTTCTTGCACTCCATCATGCCGCAGTCGGTCTGCTTGCGCAGTTCCATAACGTCCTTTGCAGAAATAGCCATTTTTGTTTTCTCCCTTACACGTTATTTGATTGGTTGCGGAATGGGAAATCAGGCGTTTGCTGCGTCCTCGGCGGGAGCGGCTTCCTGGTTGCCCTGCTTGCCTTCCAGCACAGCGTCAGCCATAGCGCCGGCGATCAGTTTGACAGCGCGGATAGCGTCGTCGTTGCCGGGGATCACGTAGTCGATCTCATCGGGGTTGCAGTTGGTATCAACGATAGCAACGATGGGGATGTTCAGCTTGCGGGCCTCAGCAACAGCGATGCGCTCCTTGTGAGGATCGACGATGAACATAGCCTTCGGCAGGGTCTTCATGTTCTTGACGCCGCCCAGATACTTGTCCAGCTTCTCCATCTCCAGCTCCAGCTTAGCCACTTCCTTCTTGGGCAGCAGCTCGAAGGTGCCGTTCTCCTTCATCTTAGCCAGCTGATCCATACGGTCGATACGCTTACGGATGGTGCGGAAGTTGGTCATCATGCCGCCCAGCCAACGAGCGTTGACGTAGTGCATGCCGCAGCGCAGAGCCTCGTCACGGATGGACTCCTGAGCCTGCTTCTTGGTGCCGACGAACAGGATGTCGCCGCCCTCAGCTGCAACTTCCTTCACGTAGTTGTAAGCCTCGTCCAGCTTCTTCACGGTCTTCTGCAGGTCAATGATATAGATACCATTGCGCTCGGTGAAGATGTACTTAGCCATCTTGGGGTTCCAGCGGCGGGTCTGGTGACCGAAGTGCACACCTGCCTCGAGAAGCTGCTTCATAGAAACGACTGCCATAATAAAATACCTCCAGATATTGTTTTGCCTCCGCACACCGTGATCTGCACAGTACATCGGGTACCGGCGGACTGCCCTCAACCCAAAAGGGCACAAAAGGGCATAGTGATGCGTGTGTAATGCTTTGTTATAATAGCACAAAAAGAATGCGGTTGCAAGTAGTTTTCTCTGTTTTGTATAAAGAATTCCTTGTTTTTTCTCTTATTTGCCCGTATTCATCCCACTCAGGCCTGCAACACCCATGCGGTTGAGGGCGTATCCCTTGCCGAACATCAGGTCGTATTGCAGCATCCAGTGCTCATTCGTCCAGCGCTGCTGGAACTCCGTGGGCTGCCGGGTGGTGGTGCCGTCCAGATTCATGGTGGTGCCGCGGGTGCAGCTGCGGCTAGCAACCCGCAGCTGCCGGTTGAGGAACTGGAAGTACAGCGGCTGCTCCAGCCCGAACAGCTCCATCATCACCGGGGAGATATCGTAGGCGGCAATGGTGCCAAAGTCCACCTGCTGCTGGCTGTAATTCGACCACATCAGCAGCGTGGTCTGGTGCAGACGGGGGTCAGTGCTGGAACCGCTTGCATAGCCGGTGGTGGTGTAGACATCGTAGTTGGAGTCGATGGGGTTATAATGGTCGCCCCAGAACACCAGAATGACCGGCTCGTCCACCTGAGAGAAATACGCCGTCAGCTTGCCCAGCATGGCGTCTGCATCCCGGATGCCGGTAGCGAAATCTTCCAGCGCGCCCACGGTGCTGCTCTTGAGTCCCACCGGATGGGATACGACGTGCACCCGCTCGTTATCCGGGTAGTTGTCTCTATTATAATTGGTATGGTTCTGCATGGTGACTGCGTGCAGGAAGATGGGCTTATCGGAGGAAGTGCTCATCTTTTCGTACTGCTGAATGATCTGGTCGGCCATGGAGTCATCAGTCACAAGGCCGCTGGTCCAGTAGTGCTTGCGCACCTTGGTCACGCCGTGCATATCCTCCAGACTGATAAAATCGCTGAAGCCGAGGTTGGGGTAGGCCTTATCGCGGCTCCAGTATTTTGCCCAGAAGCAGTGCACCGCAGCGGTCTGGTAGCCCTTGAGCTTAAGGTAATTGGGCAGGGCGAACATGGGCTTTGTGACGTGCTGCTGGTAGGGCTTGCTGCCGCTGGGCAGGAAGGACACGGAGTAGCCGGTCAGCGCTTCAAATTCCACGTCACAGGTGCCGCCGCCAAAACTGGGGCTGTATGCCCTGCCGTAGGCGCTGGTCTGCTGCAAAGCGTGGAGGTTCTGCGATACATCGGTATCAAAGGTGATGCCGTACTGTTCCAGCTCAGAAACATCCCAGTAGGACTCGTCCATCACATAAATAATGGTAGGCTGCTTTGCCTGCTCCTCCTTGGGGGTAGTGGCGGCATAGCTGCCCGCATACATGGGGCCGGTGGAGAATTTCTCGCTCTCAGCTACGTTATCCAGAATATCGTCCACTGCCTGTTCCGAGTAGCCCTCGGGCTTGTCGATCTCCAAATTGGTGAGGTTGGTCATAAAACCGGTAAGTACACCGTAGTAGCGGTAGTAGCGGTCCTGCATCCACGCATCCGGCGTGATGCCCAAAACATGCGTGACGGCGGGCTGCAAGTAAACGCCGAAGATCAGCAGACACAGTGCCGCTGCCGAAGCGCCGCTGCCCGCAAGCCTTGGCAGCCAGCGCTGGCGCAGCCGCCCGCGGTAAACAAAGAAGCTTGCCACCGTCAGTGCCAGTACCAGCACAATAGAGACCACCATGCTGGTCTGCAGCTTGAGCCCGGCAGCAGAGGCCACACCGGCGGCCTCAGACACCTGCATCAGGTCCCACGGCAGAAAGGGCTCACCCCGCAGCTGCATGGTATAGAAGTTTACCGCGCAGGGCGCACAGCCCAGAACGGCCATACCCAGCGTGGCAAGCGGCGGGATGCGCAGCACCCAGTCCAGCAGTTCCCACACCAGAAACAACAGCAGCCATGCCAGCAGGTACGCCCCGAAATGGGGAAAAATAAAGCTGATAAAGGTATCAGCGGTCAGCGACCCGCGCGCGATCCACTCGCCCAGCAGCAGCACGATAAGAGAAGCTGCCGCCGGGAAGAGCATCCGCAGGGTCAACAGCGGTTTGGATGTTTTCATAGTCGATATCCCTTTCCACGTCCCGAACCCTATTTTCAAAGCGGCTGTGCTATTTGCACAAGCCTTTCGTGCCTATTATAGTCATTTTGCCGAAAATGTCCATTCATGATTTTACAAAAATTCGTGTTTGATTTTTCAAAATATTCCCCTATTTTTCACAGACCCAGCTTTGCCCGCAGCTGCTGCCAGAAACCGCGAGGCGCTGCCGGTGTTGCCGGCACGGCGGTATGCACCAGAATGGCATCCGTGCCGATGGTCTCGATCTCCTGCCACGGGATGGTCAGGCTCTCGTCCCGGCCCAGCAGGCCAAAAAGCCGCGGTCTGCCCAGCAAGATCAGGCATTGCAGCTGCGCCGTTGCGGGGTCAAACTCCAGATCGTCCGCGCGGCCAAGGCACACCCCCTGCTCCAGCTGAACGACCTCCTTCTCGCAAAGTTCCCGGATCGTCACAGCGCTCTCCCCTTTCTGTCACAGCATACGCCGGGGCGGCATTTTCTATGCCAAAAGGGGTGGAAAGCACCCACCCGGTTGTGGTATACTATGGAAAATATCTGAGAAATATATCCAAAACAAGCGAGGCAGCAGTTATGTATAAAAGCATTATTTTTGATATCGGCGGTGTGCTGGTGGATTTTGACCCCAAGGCGTACCTTGTAGACCGGCTGTGCAACGCCGAAATGGAAGAGAAAGTCTATGACCTGACCTTTGGCAGCGAGGAGTGGCAGCTGCTGGACGCAGGCAAGCTTTCCCGCTACGATGGCAACCAGCGGATGCTGGAGCACGCCCGCGCCGAGGGCTGCGCCTTTGAGGTGCAGGGCGTGCTGGACGATTGGATGCACATTCTGCGCCCGCGTCTGCGGATGCTGGAACTGGTGCGGCGGCTGAAGAACCACGGCTATTGCGTGTATTACCTGAGCAATATTCCGCAGGATGTGCTGGAATTGCTGACCGAGCGCGGCGTGCTGGCCCAGTTTGACGGCGGCGTGGCCTCCTGCGAGGTTCAGGTAAACAAGCCCGACCCGCAGATCTACAAGGCTCTGCTGAAGAAGTATCAACTGAAGTCCAGCGAGTGCGTATTTATCGATGACAGGCTGGAAAACGTGCAGGCAGCCTTTGCGCTGGGATTTGCCGGTATCCAGATGAAGGACAGCGTAGGAACTCTGATCCGCAGCCTTGCCACCTGTAACGTGACGCTGCGCTGAGCATTGATATGGTAAAACGCAAAGCAGCCCCTGCCGGAGAGATCTTTCCGGCAGGGGCTGCTTTGCGTTGGTGGGGTTTACTTTTCCTCGTAGCTCTGGCAGTAGTGCGGGGTCTCCACCTGCTGAGTGGTGCAGTTGCACTGCTCCGTCACCTTGATCTGCGGCAAATCACATTTGCAGCCGTCCACATTGTGGCAGCACGCGCAGACATCACAGGTCACGCCGATGTTTTCCATGCTTATCACCTCTTTGTCCATAGGTTGCCCTATGGAGCGAGGGTTTATACATGGGTTTTATCCGTTTGCCTTTTTGGCTTCACGCTTGGACTTGAGCGTGACCGCCACATGCTTGATGGACAATACCGGGTGCACCGGCAGCATACGCGGGCCTGCCCAGCGCATGACAGCGCGAATCTTCTCCCGCATTTCCGGTTTATAGCAATGAACCTTGCAGGCGGAACAGAAGGTTTTTGTTTCCATAAACGGGCACTTTTCGATGCGTGCAAGCGCATAATCGTGCAGCTGCTGGCACTCCGGGCATAAAGCGCCTTTGGGGGTATCGTGCTGTTTGCGGCAGTAGAGTGCGATCATCTCGCTGACAAGCAGTTTTTCATCTGCACGCTTTTTATCCAAGTTTTTTGGGGGTTGCTGCATCGGGTCCGTTCCTCCTGATCGTTTCTTATTCTCTTTTACGGCCAGACCGGCGCGCAGCACGGCGCACTGCACCGCGTAAAAACGCAAAGCCAACCGTAACACTGATTGCCGCAGCCATTTCCATATACACCGCCTTTATCAAAAACGGCAGGGGCTGCCGGATATTTCGTCCGCTTTCCCCTGCCGCAAATTTTACATTGTTACGATACTCTGTGCAAAGGCTGCTGCATCCTTAATGAATGTTAGAACTATCTAACTTTTATCGCTATATAAATGCCGTTACACGGCAAGTTATAGTTTAGCGCAGCAAACCATTTTTGTCAAGAGAGTGCTTTCCCGGCAAAGCTTACCAAGCAGCCAGATCTGCACCCAGCTTACGGCAGGCAGCCTGCACGTCATCATCGGGGGTTTCATTGCAGATGAGACCTTCCTCGCTGAACAGCTGTGCGCCGTCATCCTGCGCGCGCTGTGCCCAATCACGCATCCACTGGCCATCGCCCCAGCCGTAAGAGCCGAACAGTGCGATCTTTTTGCCGTTCAAGGAGCCTTCCAGTGCAGCAAACATGGGCTCGAACTCGCTCTCTTCCAGCTGCTCTGCACCCATAGCCGGGCAGCCAAAGGCCACCACGTCAAACTCTGCCAGCTTTGCGGGGGTCATCTCGGCGCAGGGCACGATGGTGCCGTTGGCGCCTGCGCCCTCGGCGATGCAGTTTGCCATGGTCTCGGTGTTGCCGGTTGCGCTCCAGAATACGATTGCTACTTTGCTCATAAAACTCTACCTCTTTCTCTGTGTAGTTAGTTTAGAATAACTTCATGTTCTGTAAAAATGCGTCCTTGTTTCATGACGCATTTTTACGGTTAGCATTTTCTAACCGTCAACAGGATACCACAGCCCTGCCCCGCTTGTCAAGGCATTGGCGCAATGTTTGCATGATGCAACAATCCTGCCTTTTCTAAAGCACGCAAAGGGGGTATTTCAGCTGCCCAATACGCGGAACGCCACCAGCAGCACCCCGTAGATGACCGGCTGGTGCAGCAGATACAGCAGCAGTGAATGCCGTCCAAGCCAGCCCAGCGGTGGGCAGACCGAGCGGTGCAAGGGCTCCATGCGCTGCCGCCCTACAATGCCGTAGAGAAAGTACCCTGCCCAGAATAGAAACAGCCACGGCAGAAGGGCGAAATAATCCGTAGAATAGAACCACCACGGATAAAAGCCAAAGTACGCTGTAACGTAGTTTGCATACAGTGTCCGCGGCAGCCAAAGGCGCAGGCTGCCAAAGCCCAGATAGCCTGCCGAAACATTGCGGGTCAGGGCAAACAGCACTGCCGAGACGGCAAGCCCTGTCGCCGGGGGAATGCGTCGCAGTGGCTTTTCCAGCAGACCTGTCAGCAGCATGGCGCTGCCCAGCAGGGTCAGCACGCCAAAAACGACCCTGTCCTCCGGCATAAAAAGCAGTGTGACCGCCGTGACCAGCGCCCCTGCCCCGAACACCTGTGCGCCCCGGCGCAGGGTATGATGCCCCAGCTGCACACAGAAACCAGACAACAGAATAAATACCCAGCAGATGCTTTGCTGCCACAGCTGCCCGGGCAAGCCGTAGTACCAGTCTGCCTGAATACCGAACAGATAGACTAAATCCCAGCAGCCGTGATAGAGCATCATGCTGACCAGATCCAGCCCGCGCAGCTCGTCCAGAAGGGCGTAGCGGCCAGAAGTGCTATTGTACTTCACGGCGTTTTCCTTCCTTTTTGTCACGCTGTTACACCGTTTTCCGGCGCAGCAGGCTCATGGGCGGCAGCTCCGGTGTGGGCACGGTGTATTTTTCCATAGCGTGAGGAGTACTTTCCACCCGCTCCCCTGCTTCGTTCTCAATCCATTCCGGGGTAAGCGGGATGCTGCGTCCGTCCGGGCACAGTGCCTCCAGCGTATCTCCAAGGCTCCATTTGCCACGCTGCTGGCAGTGGGCGATGCCGTTTTCCCAGCTGTCCACCGTGCCCACGAACTCCCACTCGCGGATGTAGGTAGCGCTGTCGGTGGCCTGTTTGGCCTGCTCGCGGCCAAAATAGAAGCCGGGAGAATAGTGTCGGTGGCTGGTGCGGGTAAGCTCCGCGTACACCTCCGGCGGCAGTTCAAAGTTATCGTTTGCCGGGTCGGCCAGATAGGCATCCAGTGCCTTGCGGTAGGCGGCGGTGACACTGGCAACATAGTAGAAGGTCTTGGCGCGGCCTTCGATCTTCAGGCTGTCCACGCCCGCCTTACAGATCAGGTCGATGAAGGGCGCGGTGCACATATCGTTGGCGTTGAGGATGTAGCTGCCATTCTCGTTTTCGCCGATCTCGTACAGCTGGCCGGGGCGGGTCTCCTCGCTCAGGTAGTACTTCCAGCGGCAGGGCTGGGCGCACTGACCGCGGTTAGCGTCACGTCCGGCCATGTAGTTAGACAGCAGACACCGGCCGGACACGCTCATGCACATCGCACCGTGCACAAAGGCTTCGATCTCCAGCTCCGGCGGGGTCTTATCGCGCAGGATGGCGATATCCTGCAAGGTCATCTCTCGGGCCAGCACCACCCGCTTTGCGCCCATTTTGTAGGCGGCGCGGGCAGCTGCCCAGTTGGTAATGCCGGTCTGGGTGGAAAGATGCACATCAATGTCCGGGGCAAAGGTCTTGCAGGCGTCCAGCACACCAAGGTCTGCCACGATAAAGGCATCCACACCGGCTTTGGCGGCTTCCTTGATGGCCTCCGGCAGACGGTCGGCCTCCTCGTTGGTGGGGAGGGTGTTCATGGTCAGGTAGACCTTACGGCCGCGGGCATGGGCGTAGATGACGCTTTCCGTCAGCTGCTCCGGGGTGAAATTAGCCGGGGCAGAGCGCATACCGAACTCCGGCAGGCCGCAGTAAACGGCATCGGCACCGTAGTTGATGGCATAACGCAGACGTTCCGCATCGCCCGCCGGGGCAAGCAGTTCCGGGATCTGTAACATTTGTAGGTTCCTCTCTTATGTATCACAGTTTTTAACGGGAAAGGGGCCGCTGCACCGTGTTTTTTAGTGCAGCGGCCTTTTCTCAGTTTTTCAGGCTTTTGTTCACAGCTGCGGCAGTTTTGCAGTTAGCGTTATGCTCTGCCAGCGTGTGGGCATAGTAGTAATTGCCCTTGAGATCGGTCACAAAGAAGTAAGCATCTTTGGCTTCTTCGTCGGGCTGCGGCTCCAGTGCTGCCTTGATGGCGGCAAGACCGGGGTTCGAGATGGGGCCTGCGGGCAGGCCGGTGCAGCTGTAAGTGTCGTATGCTGCAAGGATATTTTCCGGGATATCATCCCAGCCGCCGTAGTAGGGTGCGACCCAGTTCCAGAGATAGTTGTTGTCGGCGTCGCTCTGGATATGGCTGGAGGTGTTGCTTTGCAGCCGGGGGTAGGGCGAGCCCTCCGCCAGACGGTTGCGGAACACCTGCGCCACATTGGAGTCCTGACTGTTGCCCGCTTCCTCCTGCACAAAGGAGGCAAGGGTGACCAGCTCCGGCAGGGTCATTTCCTGTTCTTTGAGGGCTGCGTACATTTCCTCGGTGATCTGTGCGTCGAACTGAGCGTAGAAGGTGGCCACATAGTTGTACACCGTATCGTCCTTCAAAAACTCGTAGGTCTCCGGGAAAAGATAACCCTCGCACTTCATAAAGCGGTTCGGGGCGTCCTTATCCTCCGGGACATACTGCCAGAAGGTATAAGTGCTGAAATCGCCCTCGTTGGCTTCCTTCAAAAACTCCTCGGCGGTGCACAGACCGGCGGCTTCCATCTTCTGGGCAATGGCAATGGCCGTGGTGCCCTCCGGGATGGTCACCCGCACCGTTTCTGCCTTGGCATACTGGGAAAGCGTGCTAATGAGTGCATCGTAGGAGCTGCCGGTGGTCAGCTCAAAATTGCCGTATTGCAGCTTTGCGGCAGCGCCCTTTTCCCCCACATACCAGCGGAACAGGTAGGCAGAGCGGATGACGCCTGCGTCCTTCAGCTTGTTGGCAATAGCAGCTACGCCGCTGCCCTGCTGGATGCTTACGGTAACCGCAGTGCCGGGCTTGCTGCTGCCATAAATCTCGCTGCGGGCAAACAGCACCGCTGCACCTGCCGCCAGAAGAAGCAACAGAAGCACCACCAGCAGAATTTTGCCTGCACTGCCCTTTTTGCGGGCTGCGTGTGTATCGTTGTGTGCCATACGCACCTTCCTTTTTTCAGTTTTCCAGCATCAGACGCAGATAGCTTTCGCTCACGTCAAAAGGCTCTGCGTCAAAGCGGATCATGCCGTATTCCTGCCGGGTACCCTCGCCCAGAAACAGCGGCTGGGCAGCGCCTACCGTGATGACCGCCTTTTCCACGATGACTTCCTTCTCGCGGGCGGCTTCCATCAAAATCTCGGCGGCGCGGTCGCTGTCAGCCATCATCTCCACAAAATACAGAGTGTCCTCCTTGCGGAAGTAGATGCCGTAACCATGCTCGTTGGACACGATGGTAGCGCCCCGGGCGTACAGCTCCTGCAGCACCACCGCCATGCGCTCCGGGCTCAGCTGCACAGTATCCTTCCAGAACTGCTCCCGCAGCTCGCACAGTTTTTTGGCCGTAACCGTGTCAAATTCCGCTTGGCTCCACAGGTTGCGGCTCACCTCGCGGGGCAGGCAGCGCAGGGCAAAGGCCTGTGCAAAGCCCTTATCCTGCAGCAGAGCGGCCTGTGCTGCATCTGCCGGGACTGCCACGGTGAAGCCTGCGCCCCGCAGCTTTTGCTGGGCGCACAGGGTATCCAGCAGACCTGCCAGCAGCAGACTGCCCTCGCCGCACAGGCACAGGTAATTGCCCGTGCGCCCCTGCAGGGTGACCGGCACAGCCAACGCAGCCGCCACGATGGTATCGTTTTCATCGGCCACATAAATGTTCTGCACACCGGCAAAGCGTTCCAGTACCATTTTTGCAAAATCTTCGGTATCATGATGCTGGCTCTGCCACAAAGCCAGCACTGCCGCCTCGTCAGACGGCTGCATCAGACGATACATCGTTCAGGATGCCCCCTCTTATCATATTTTATCGTTCAGCCCAGTGTTTTCCGGGCAAGCTGCTGCACCTCTTGCTGGATCTCTTCAATACTGCGCATTGCGTCCCCGCTGGTGCAGTGCACGGTATCCCAGCCAAGATGCCGGGCGCAGAACTCGGCAGCGGCGCGGCTGCGCGCCAGATAGGCGGTATCTTTCTCGTGCACGTCCTTTTTGCTCTCGTCGCCGTGGTAGCGCTGGGTCATCAGCCGCTGGCTGACCGCCGGGTCTACCTGCAAATAAATGACCCTGTCCGGTGCGGGAAGTCCCAGCAGACGGAACTCGTAATCAAACAGCCAGCGCAGGTAATCTTCCCACTGCTCCTGCGGTAACTTAGAGCACTGATGCACCGCATTGGAGGTGGTGTATCGATCGGCGATGATCACACCGCCCTGCTCATAAAAGCTGCCCCAGCTGGTTTTATAGCTGGCATAGCGGTCCACCGCGTAAAAGCTGGAAGCCGCATAGGCGTTTACATCGTCCGGGTGCTGGCCGAACTGCCCCGCCAGATACATCTTGACCAGTGCGCTGGAATCGCTGGCATAATCCGGGAAGGTGATCTTCTGCACCGGCACACCCTGCGCGGCAAGATGCTCTGCCAGCAGCTTTGCCTGTGTAGCCTTGCCACTGCCGTCCAGCCCTTCCAGTACGATCAGTTTGCCTTTGCTCATACGGCGGCACCTTCTTTGATAGCGGTATATTTTGCGCGCACCTCGGTGGTCTTGCCACAGCACATCTTGCCCTCCGGGCAGGGGCCGCACAGGCAGGCGGGGCCAGCCTTGGCAAAGACATGGGGTGCCACCGGGTACACCAGCGCGAACATCTTTTCAGCCAACTCCCGGATCTCCCACTGGGCACGGTTGCAGCAGCGCAGCTGGAAGAAGTTCATCAGGCTGCGGGCGTTCATGGTGACTACCATTTTGGTCTCGCAGGCGTTGGGCAGCACAAAGCGGGCGTCCTCGTTGGCCTGCTTGGAGGCCTTGGCGCGGGCCTGCTTTTCAGGCATTCCCTCGGCCATCAGACGGGCGGTGTGCCCCTCCTCCAGCTTATGAGCGAGGTCGAGATAGCGCTGGGCGTCCTCTTCCATGCTGGCAAGGAAGGCGGCTTTTGCTTCCGGGATGGCTTCGATCTCCGGGGGCGTCACATAGCGGAAATCATCCAGACGCACATAGCGCTGGCTCTGCACGCTGAAGGACGCGATGCGGTGCCGGGTGATCTGGGCAAGCAGAGTACGGCTGACCCCCTCGATGCCAAAAGTAAAGCTGGCGTGCTCGATGGGGCTGGCGTGACCGAGATTGCTGAGCATGGTCAGGAATTTTGCAGTCTTTTCCGCGTCCAGCCCGTCCAGCAGGTCGGTGATGTGGGCATCGGAGTAGCAGAGCTTTGCGGCAGCAGCCACCACCTTTTCCGGTTCTGGGGTGTGGGCGATCAAACGAACAGTCATCATAGGGTCTTATTCCTCCGTAATCTTGGTCAGGGGCGCAAAATTGGCCATCGTTTTCTTGATGCCCACTTTTTCAAAGTTGATCTCCACGATCTGATCCCCGGCAGCGGGCTTTACCTTCAGCACCGTGCCGCGGCCAAACACCTTGTGCTCCACGATGTCACCCGGTTCATAGTGCTTTGCGCCAGAAGCTGCCGGTTTTACGGCAGGATTTGCTGTAAAGTTTGTTTGCTTTACGGTATTTTTTGCCGAATTTCCGTTGGAATATGCAAAACCAAATCCGCTGCTTCTGGTAGTCGGCTGGGTGGAGCTGTTGCCATAGTGACTGCCAAAACCGGAGGAAGCGGTGCTTCTTCCGCCGTAAGAGGAGCCGAAACCACGGCTTTCACCGGCGTTATATTCCCGGTTCAGGTAGCCGCTGCGGCTGCCTGAGCTGTAACCGCCGCCGTAGCTGCTGCGGCTGTAACCGGAGGGACCGGAGTAGCCGGATGCTCCGCCGGGCACAGTATCGCTATAACTGCTGCCCCAGCCACCCATACGGGAACGCTGTTCCAGCACCGGGCTGCGGGTCTCCTCGATATATTCCGGCTCGATCTCCCGCAGAAAGCGGCTGGGCTCGTTGCGTTGGGTGCGTCCGTACAGCATCCGGGTGACGCTGTTGGAGATGTACAGCTCCTTTTTGGCGCGGGTGATGCCAACGTAAGCCAGACGGCGTTCCTCTTCCAGATCTGCCTCGGAGTACTTGCTCATCTCGCTGGGGAAAACGCCCTCCTCCATGCCGATGAGGAACACATAAGGGAACTCCAGACCCTTGGCAGAGTGGATGGTCATCAGCACCACCTGATCGCTGCTTTCGTTGTAACTGTCGATATCGCTGATGAGGGCGATATCCTCCAGATAGCCCTCCAGCGTGGCTTCCTCGCCGTGCTGGTCGCAGTAGTTTTTGACGTTGTTCACCAGCTGACCAAGGTTCTGCAGCCGGTCGGCGGCATCCTCGTGCCCCTTGGCGGCGTCTGCCTCCAGCATGGCTTTATAGCCGGTCAGTTCAATGACATCCGAGGCAAACTCGTCCAGTGTGCGTGTTGCAAGAGAATCCTGCAGGCGCTGGTAGATCTGCCAGAACTTGAGCAACGGCATGACCGCGCGGGAGAGCTTGGCGTACTGGTCTGCATGGCTGATGATATCCAGCATACTGACCCCCTGCTGCCCGGCAAGGTCCGCAATGACGTCCACGGTGGTAGCGCCGATCTTACGGGCGGGCTCGTTGATGATGCGGCGCAGCCGCACATCGTCCCGAGGGTTGGCCACGATGGACATATAGGAGTGGATGTCCTTGACCTCCTTACGGTCGTTGAAGCGCTGCCCGCCCACGATCTTATGCGGGATGCCCGCGCGGGTGAAGTAGCTTTCGATGGGAGCAGACTGGGCGTTCATACGGTAGAGGATGGCGTGGTCTGCCAGATGTCCGCCCGCCTTCAGGTGCTGGCCGATAACGTCCGCGATATGGCTGGCTTCATCCTGCTCGTTCTCGGCGGTGTACACCTGCACCTTATCGCCCTCGCCGTTATCCGTCCACAGGGTCTTGCCCTTGCGCTCGGTGTTGTGCTGGATGACACAGTTGGCTGCGTTGAGGATATTGGAGGTGGAGCGGTAGTTTTGCTCCAGACGGATGGTCTTGGTGCCGGGATAGAGCTTTTCAAAGTTGAGGATATTTTCAATGGTAGCGCCGCGGAAGCGGTAGATGCTCTGGTCGTCATCGCCCACTACGCAGATGTTGCGCTCCGGCCCGGTGAGCAGGCTGACCAGACGGAACTGCGCCACGCTGGTATCCTGATACTCGTCCACCAACAGGTAGCGGTACTTATTCTGGTAGAATTCCCGCACGTCCGGGTGTTCAGCCAGCAGCTGCACGGTCTGGTAGATGAGATCATCAAAATCAAACGCACCGGCTTCCTTCAGCTTTTTCTCGTAAGCTGCGTAGATGCGTGCGGTCTGGGTGCTCTTCACGTCTCTGGCGTGGTCTGCAAGCGCCTGCTCCGGGCTGACCAGCTGATCCTTCCAGCGGCTCATCTGGTTGATGGCAGCCTTGATGGGAAGAAATTTATCATCGATGCTCAGTTCTTTATACACTGTTTTCATCACGCGCTGGGCATCGTCGGTATCGTAAATGGTAAAGCTGCGGGGATAGCCGATCTCCTCGGCCCAGCGGCGCAGGATGCGCACACAGGCCGAGTGGAAGGTGGAGGCAAACACCTCGTCGCCTTCCTCGCCGCCCAGCATCCGGCGCAGACGCTCCTTCAGCTCCCCTGCTGCCTTGTTGGTAAAGGTAATGGCCATTACGTTCCAGCTGCGCACTGCGTTGCGGCGCAGCATCCCATCCAGCCAGCTGGGGGCATCGGTGCCGGTCATGATGGCGGTGCGCAGGGCTTTGACGTCCTCCTCGGTCACCGGGCGGGGCGTTTCCTTGGAGCCGTGCGCCGAGCCGAACCGGATAAGGTTGGCGATGCGGTTGACCAGCACGGTGGTCTTGCCGCTGCCGGCACCGGCAAGGATGAGCAGCGGGCCATCTGTGGTAAACACAGCCTGCCGCTGCATATCGTTCAGGCGGCCGAATTGCTTTTCAATGTAAGTATCACGCAGGGTGCAGAATTCCTGCCCGAGAGATGCTGCCATGGTTTCACCTGTTTCCTTCGCTGTTATTCATACCGTATAGTATAACACATTTCGAAAAAGTTGTACACCAAAACTGCATGGAGTTACAACTGCTTTTCCAGCAGATAGCGATCGTAGCCGCCGTACATCTCCCGGCGGCAGCGGATGACAAAGCCGGAAGCCTGTGCGTTGCGCAGGCTGTAGGTATTTTCCGGGCTGACGGTGGTGCCCAGATGGGTGATCTGCGGCGGCAGCAGCGGCAGTGCCGCTTCCAGCATGGCGCGCTGCAGGCCGTTGCCCCGCCAGTCCGGGTGCACCACTGCGCTGTCTGCGTTGGCCCAGTGCTGCCACTGGCTTTGCGGCACGCCCAGAAAGGCAGCGTAGTTTTCATCGCTTTGCCCGCACAGGCGCAGGATGAGGTACGCACCCAGCCGCCCCTGCTGCCACGCACCGATACACACCCCGGTGCGCAGATAACCGGTAATGTTTTCCAGCGTGTCCGGCACGAACTGCTCCGGGTGCGGCATGGCGGCGCGCACTTCGTTTTGCAGTGCGAACACTACCGGAGCCTCGGCAGGGGTGCAGCGCCGCAGGGTGACAGCCTGTCGGGCGAGCTGACCGCTTACTTTTTGCAGAAAATAGTCCATCTGTACTATGCCCTCCAAAATAAAATCGTACTTTTCAGCAGATTCCAGTATAAATGACGCTTTTCTAAATGTCAAATTATGCTATAATAGGAGAGAAGGGGCTGTGGAGGGATCCTCCCTGCCCGTTTGTATGAAGTTCGGGGCGGCTTGCCGCCCGGAAACGGAGGAACCATCCATGAAAGATCCCGCACTGGCATCGTCCAGCCGCTTGGGCGGCGCTGTGATCAGCGACCGCGTTGTTGCAAGCCTGCTGGAAGAGCTGACCAACGGGCGCTATGCCCAAGCCGACCGCCTGCCTGCCGAGGTAGACCTTGCCACCAAACTGGGGGTGAGCCGCACCGTGATCCGTGACGCGCTGAGCGAGATGGAGCGCGCCGGTTATGTGGAACGGGTGCGCGGCATTGGCACGGTGGTGAACCGCGCTGTGCTGGGGCTGCGCAGCCGCTTGGACCAGAAGCTGGAGTACTACCCGCTGATCCGCAGCTTTGGCAGCTATCCCCATGCCGACGGCATTCAGGTGATGCTTCTTCGTGCAGGTGAGGAGATGGCCCATGCGCTGGCGCTGGAAGTCGGCGATGAGGTGATCTGCATCAAAAAGCGCATCCTTGCCGATACGACCCCGGTGATCTATTCCATCGACTACCTGCCCCGCAGCCTGTTCGGCAACCGGGACTACACCCGCATCGACCTGACCGGTGACATCTTTGAAATTTTGGAGCAGGAGTGCCACCAGCAGATCTCTTCCAACGTGGCGCACCTGAAAGCCAGCTGCGGCGACGAAGCCATCCGTGCAGCCATGCGGCTTGCCCCGGGCGAGGCCATGCTGCTGCTGGACGAGGTATGTTTCAATCGTTTGTGCAGGCCGGTGATGCGCTCGCTGAGCTACTACACAAACTTTTTTGATTTTTCCATTTTACGCAAACTGCTTTAAACGGAGGTATACTGTCCATGCGTCATCTGATCGATCCTTTGGATCTCACCCAGCAGGAGATCACACAGCTGCTTGATCTTGCCGACCGTATCTGTGCCGACCCCGCCGCCTATCAGGAGGTGGCCAACCACAAAAAGCTGGCTACCTTGTTCTACGAGCCCTCCACCCGCACCCGCCTGTCCTTTGAGGCTGCTATGCTGAACCTGGGCGGCCATGTACTGGGCTTCCCCAGCGAGAACGTGTCCAGCGCCACCAAGGGCGAGAGCGTGGCCGACACCATCCGGGTGGTGTCCTGCTATGCTGATATCGTTGCCATGCGCCACCCCAAGGAGGGCGCACCGCTGCGTGCCTCCCGCTACTCCCGCATTCCGGTGATCAACGCCGGTGACGGCGGCCATCAGCACCCCACCCAGACCCTGACCGACCTGATGACCATCCGCCGCCGCATGGGTCGGCTGGATAACCTGACCATTGGTCTGTGCGGCGACCTGAAGTTCGGCCGCACCGTCCACTCCCTGCTCAAGACCATGGCGCGCTGCAAGAACGTCCGCTTTGTGCTGATCAGCCCGGAGGAGCTGCGGGTGCCGGATTATATCATCAACGACGTGCTGGAGGCCAACGGCATCCCCTACAAGGAGACCCGCAGTCTGGAGGAATCCATGCCGGAGCTGGACATCCTGTATATGACCCGCGTGCAGAAGGAGCGCTTCTTCAACGAGGAGGACTACATCCGCCTGAAGAACAGCTATGTGCTGACCCGCGAAAAAATGGCACAGGCCAAGCCCACCATGGCAGTGCTGCACCCCCTGCCCCGCGTGAACGAGATCGCACTGGATGTGGACGACGACCCGCGCGCCGCTTATTTTGAGCAGGTGCAGAACGGCGTTTACGTCCGCATGGCACTGATTATGACTCTGCTGGGTCTTGCAGACCCCAAAGCACCGAAGGAGGAAAACTGATATGTTGAATATTGACGAGATCCAGAACGGTATTGTCATCGACCACATCAAGGCAGGTACTGCCGTTGGTCTGATGGATCTGCTGGGCATTGCGGGCAACCGTACTGCCAGCGTAGCGCTGATCCAGAATGCACGCAGCAAAAAGACGGCAAGCGGCCGCAAGGACATCATCAAGGTGGAGGGCGACGCCTCCTGGCTGAACCTGGATGTGCTGGCTTATCTGGACCCGAACATCAGCGTGACCATTATTGAGAACGGCAAGGCTGTCCGCAAGGAGCAGCCCAAGCCCCCCAAGCGTCTGGTGAACATTGTGCGGTGCAAAAACCCACGCTGCATCTCCAGCATTGAAGAGGAATGCGACCAGATTTTTGAACTGAGTTCCAACGGCAAGTACCGCTGCATCTACTGTGAGCAGGAGCTGCAGGTAAAGCCGGAGTAACTGCGCTTTTTACGATTTTAAATGCGCTCCGCTTCGCTCTGCGCATAGTTTAAGGAATTGCATTTTAGTTTTGCAGCTCAGCCAAGCCTGCGGGCTTGGCTGAGCTACTTTTTCACGGGAGGGACGCAGAGGGAAACCGCAGCTGCCGCGCTGGTTTTCTACCGAAACAGTCGCACGGCGGGTCGGCTTTCTGCTGACTGGCAGATACGATGATTTAATAGATAAAAAGGACTGCTCCACTGGGAAAAACCCATGTAGAGCAGTCCTTTTTGCACAAAAGAAAACTGACGAGACTCTTTGCAACGCACGATACTCCGGTCTGCCCACGCTATTCCCAAACAGCAGGCATAAACGGAATTGCGACGCATCGAGAAACTTTATCGACTGCAACCCCCAAAAAGGCCCGCCGCAGAAAGTCCCGTCAGCAAGGTACTGTGCATTCCTGCACAGCCCCAAAAAGCAAAGGTATACAGCCTGCTTACACGCACCGCAAGCTGTTTTTCCATCCAGCAACAAAGCTTTTAAAAGGAGGGTGTTCCCCTCCCATCGCAACGTGACCATGTCCGCACGGAAGGCTTCCTTTACTGACCACAGTATAGCAGAGTTACGCTTCTGTTGCACAAAAATTGTCATATTCTGACGGTGCAGATGTCATGAATTGTCGGTGGGCACCGCACAGGTAAAGCGGAACCAATTGTCCCGGCAGCTCAGGGTATACTCCGCACCGTGGCGCAGCAGAACGTCCCGCACGTTGGAAAGCCCCATGCCGTGGCCGGGCTCTTTGCGGGTGGTGCGGGGCAACTGCCCATCCGGTGGCAGCTCCACGTCCCGCTGCACCCGATTGCGCACCGAGAGGAGGTATTCCTCCTCCGTTTTGCGCACCCGCACATAGACCTCCGGCGGGTACGCCTGCGCTGCGGCACAGATGGCGTTATCCAGCAGATTAGCTAAAACGGTGACCATATCCACCCCGCTCAAGGGGAAATCCCGCAGGTCACAAAGGTCAAAATACACGCTTACGCCCTGCCGGGCGGCTTCCTCGTACTTGCGGGTCAGGATGGAGTCCAGCAACGGGTTGTGGGTGTCCATAATGGTGGTGCTGGCCGCCACGGCCTTATCCACACCGGCAATATAGTCCTGCGCACCGGCCACATCTCCCTGTGCCAGCAAGGCACGCAACGCACCGATATGGTTGGTGAATTCGTGGGTCAGGCGGCGCTGGGCGGTGTAGGAATCCAGCAGAGCCGAAGCCCGCTGCTGCTCCAGTTCGGCCTGAAAATGCAGGCTGCGCCGCTGCATGACCTGATCGTTGAACATAGCCACGATACACAGATGCACCATGACGGCCACTGTGAGACCCACTGTCATCCCCATTGTGGCCATGGTGGCTCTTTTGTTGTTGTCCGTAAGCATGAGCAGAATGTTCAGCCCCACGACCACGCCCGGGAAAAAGCTCATAGCCAGCGCCTGCAAGGGCTCCAGTGCATTATGCCTGCGCCACTTGCCCACAAAATAGGAAACGCCCGCGCTGACTACCAGATTTGTGAATGACATTATGACCAGACAATCTGCGCGCTGGATGACCTGCTGTAGCTCACACTTCAGGATCCACGATATGACATACCGCGCACTGTTTTCGACCAACAGGCACATGGTGCCGTTGATCAGACAGGCAGTAAATTTCTGCCCCGGCGTGCCGCCAAACAGCATAACGGTGACGAACAGAAAAAGAAGCGTGTAAACCACTGCCATCGGCGTAAAAAAGCCAAAGTTGCGCACGACCGAGAGGGTCATCGTGAGCACGGTTATAACACAGGACCACACCAGAGGGTGCTTTACCCTGCCTTTGCCAAGGTAGGCATATTCTACCATGATAAAGCCGAGCCATTGGGTCAGGCAGACCCAGTGGCCGTACACATACCAGCGCCAGAATTCTTCATTCATCGCCGAACTGCCCCTTCCATTCCAGCCATGCGCTGCGGATAGCCGGAAAATCCTGTCGGCTTGCGTTCAACTCTACCCCACTGCGCAGTTCCACCTTGTAATTGCGGATGGAGCGCACATACTGCAGATTGACTACATCGCTGCGCCCTACCTGCAAAAAACCGTTTTCGTACAGCATGGCAGGCAGATCAGCGATCTTGCCGTAAAAGGTGCAGATGGGCTGGTGCGGGATATCGCCGTAGACGTTGATCTGCCGCAGATCGCTTTCCAGATAATAGATCTGATCCAGCGGGATCTCACTGGTGGTACGGTTGTGGTGCACCTCCAGCGTCTTTTTAGGGTCGGTCATGCTGGAAAAGATATCCTCCAGACAGCTGGGCAGCTGGGCGGCAATATCCCGCTTGAGTAGGTAGCGGTAAGCGTTGACCGTGTAGCCCTTTGGGGCAAATTCCAGATAAGCCGAAATGTACACCAGCACGATATCCGGGGCAAGCTGCCGCAGCCTGCGCCCCAGCGCGATGCCATCGGTGGTTTTCAGATCCACATCCAGAAACGCCAGCTGGTAGCGTTCCAGCTCCGGGGTAGCCAGCAGCTGCTCGCCGCTGGTGCAGACAGTGCTCTGCACCTGAATTTCCCGGGCGCGGAACCATTCCGAGATATACTCGTCCATCCGCGCAGCGAAGGCTGCATCGTCGTCACAGACCAGAATGTGCATGGGTCGCTTCCTCCTTTTGAATACAAAAAAGCATATAGCGGTGTTCCCCGCCGGGAGAAGCACCCTATATGCTTTTATATTACACTTGTCCCGCCTGTTCGTCAATCAAAGACGGAGCAGACGCCGGGATATTTTATGCAAGGAATTTGTCGTAGAGACCAAATGCAAAGATGAACACCACGATGAGCGGCAGCACATAGGTCAGGTAGCCGCGCATCCAGTCCTGCACCTTGAGCCCCTTGCCGGTGTTGACCTCTTTTTTGTAGTTCTGCCAGCCCCAGCCGTAGCGGGTAACACAGAACAGCAGATACACCAGACTGCCCAGCGGCAGGAAGAGGTTGCTGACCAGAAAATCCTCTACATCCAGCACAGCGCCGCCGAACACCGCAAAGCCATCCCATGCCCACAGGTTATAGCCCAGCACACAGGGCATGGACAGCAGGATGATGAGCACAAGGTTCACCAGACTGGACTTTTTGCGGCTGCAACCGGTCAACTCCATGCCGCAGCAGATGATGTTCTCGAACACTGCCAGCACCGTGGACATGGCCGCAAAGGCCATGAACAGGAAGAACAGGCTGCCCCACAGCCGGCCCATGGACATATTGGCAAAGATGTTGGGCAGGGTAATAAAAATCAGACTGGGGCCGCTGGTCTGGTCTACATGGTAGGTAAAGCAGGCCGGGAAGATGATCAAACCGGCGGTGATGGCTACAAAGGTGTCCAGCACCACGATGCGGACAGACTCGCCCAGCAGGGAGTGCTCCTTACCAATATAGCTGCCGAAGATGGACATGGCGCCGATGCCAAGGCTCAGGGTGAAGAAGGCCTGATTCATAGCAGAGACCAGTGTGTTGACCACGCCCACCTCCTGCATGCGGGCAAAGTCCGGCACAAGGAAGAAGGAAAGGCCCTCTTTTGCCCCGGGCATGAACAGGCTGTTGACAGCCAGCACCACCATAATGAGAAGCAGAGCGATCATCATGCCTTTGGTCACGCGCTCCAGACCGCTTTGCAGACCCTTGGCACACACCAGAATGCCTACCACGACCACGAACACCATCCAAAAGGTCATGGTGGCGGGGCTGGCCAGCATTTCGGTAAACTTACCGGCCACCTGCTCGGCGTTGAGCCCCGCCAGTTTACCGGCGGCAGTCATGTAGAAATAGTGCAGCATCCAGCCCGCCACGGTGGTGTAGAACATCATCAGCAGGTAGCAGCCGATGAGGGTGAAGTAGCCGTGGATATGCCACTTCTGCCCCGGCTTTTCCAGTGCCTGATACGCCCGCACCGGGCTTTTGCGGGAGGCACGTCCCACGGCAAATTCCATGGTCATGATGGGCAGACCCAGAATGACCAGAAAGATCAGGTAGAACAGTACAAAGGCACCGCCGCCGCCCTGCCCGGCAATATACGGGAACTTCCACACGTTGCCGATGCCGATGGCACAGCCCGCGGAAAGCAGAATAAAGCCAAGACGGGATTTCAGAGTTTCTCGTTCCATGATTTGATTGCTCCTTTTCCAGTTTGCCCGCCCGGCTTGGAGACCCTAGCAAAGCGTTGCTTTTGTATTATAGCACAAATCCTGTCGATGACCAACGCTGTTTTACTGCAATGAACTTTTGTTGTCAGAAGTTCAGACTGTTTTTCAGACGGATACAGTCCGGCCAACTGCGCCGTTCTGTTCCATTTTTGCCGTTTTGCAGTTCTTTTTATCGGTGTATGTTCAATAATGCAATTTTGTTCATTTTTCAGATGAAAACCTGATAGTTCTTCACCCTTGGAAACGCGCAAAAAAGAAGCCGCCGCACAGGCTGCTGTGCAACGGCTTCTGTACCATCTTACTTCTGCTTCCGGGGTGCGTTTTTGCCCACAGGGCCGCGGGGACGGCGCTCGGCAGCCTTGGACTGCTGGACAGCAGAGCGGGTCTGTGCACGACCCTTGACCGCTGCGGCGCGCAGACCGTTCACCTCGGCTTTGGTCAACTCGCGGTAGGTGCCGGGCTTGAGCATACCCAGCTTTACCACGCCCTCGGCGTTGCGTTTCAGGCGCACCACCTCAAGACCCACGCTCTCGCACATCCGGCGAATCTCGCGGTTCTTACCCTCTTTCAAGGTCATTTCCATCACGGTGCGGCCGGGCTCGTCGGTGACCACGTTGATGGCGCAGGGCATGGTCTTGGTGCCGTCGTCCAGCACAACACCGCTGCTCAGCTTGAGGATGGTAGCTTCGTCGGCGCGGGGCTGCACGGTAACGCGGTACAGCTTGGAGATGCCACCGGAGGGATGGGTGACAGCCTGCGCAAAGGCACCATCGTTGGTCATCAGCAGCAGACCCTCGCTGTCCTTATCCAAGCGGCCCACCGGGTACAGGCGGGCGGGGATGTCGCTGACCAAGTCCATCACGGTCTTGCGGCCAAGTTCGTCGCTGGCGGTGGTCACATAGCCACGGGGCTTGTACAGCGCCAGATAGTACAGCTGCTGGTTTTTCTGGATGTAGATGCGCTCGTCATCCACATGGAGCACGTCACGGTTGGGGTCCATCTTGTCGCCCACCTTTACCGGGTGGCCGTTCACCTTGACGCGACCCTCGGCAATGATCTGCTCGGCGGCGCGGCGAGAGCACAGACCCTGCTCGGCCATGATCTTCTGAATACGTTCTTCTGCCATAATATTACTCCTTGTGCGCCTCACGGCGCTCAAAACGCGCACCACTCCCCTGCTTTTGCAGGGCACGGTGCGCGGCTATATAAACCGCAGACCAAAAGGCCTGCGGCTGCGGCTTGGTTATTATAAAAAGTTACTCTGCCTTGGGCTCCTCTGCGGGTGCCTTATCGTCCTTTTTGACCAGCGTGGTGAGCTTTTCCACCAGCTCGGGCAGCATGGTCAGGGCGCGGTCGATGCTGTTGGAGCTATCCGACAGCTGGATGGTGCGCACGCAGCCATCCTTGATGACCAGAAATGCCACCGGCTGAATATTGACACCGGCACCGGAGCCGCCGCCAAACATATCCTTGTTGGCAGCGTTCTTGCCGTTAAAATCGGTACCGCCGGAGGCGAAGCCGAAGCTCACCTTGGACACCGGCAGGATGGTGATGCCGTCCTCGGTGGTGATGGGCTTGCCGATAATGGTGTTGGAGTCCACCATCTGGTGAATTTTCTCCATCGTAACATTCATCAGGCCCTGAATAGGATGCTCTGCCATAAAACAACTCTCCTTTATTCATCCGTGCAGGCAACAGGCCGCCGGAAAGCATTCTGATATAGATTTAGTGTACCACACTTTATATAAAGATGTCCAATACTTTTTTTCGCCAGAACTCGTACAGCACCCGCACAGCGGCAATGACGATGAACAGTGCCTGTGCGCTGACCCGGAAGGATACCCTATCCTGCACAGTAGGCTGAGCACTGCCGAAATCCGGCAGAACGCGCAGCTGGTCAAATTCCAGAAAGAAAAAGCGATCCAGCACGCCAAGGGTCGGGTACAGCCATGCTTGCAGCTTGCCGTAATTGCGGGCAGCTGCGGCGGGATCCTCGCCGCGCACACCAAGGCAGACCGAGATCTTTGTAAAGCGGATGGCGCCAAACACTGCTCGCAGCAGCGTACCTGCGCCCCGCAGCATGGTGCAGAGAATATCCAGAGTAAGCTTTGCCTTTTGGCGGGGCGGATTTTCAGCTTTAGGCTTTGCGGGCTGCGCAGCCTTTTTTTCAGCTTTTTTGCGCTTGCGCTCCACACGCCATGCGCGGAATTTTGCTTTCAGCCTGCCGGTAAAGCCCTTGGGTTCCTCCGGCTGGGCGGGAGGTTCCGGCTTGGGGTATTGGAACACCGGAAAGGTGATGCCCAGTGCCCCGGCTTTTACGGTAAGGGTATCGTTTTGCCAGCAGACATCCGCGCAGAAGGGGCACAGCAGCAACAGCGCCGCCAGCACCAGAATGATCAGCAGCAGGATGCCCACCACCTTGAGGATGAACAGCAGACAAGCGCCCACTGCGGAAAGAACCATGCCCATGGGTCAACCCTCACTTTCGGTCGGATCATCTGTCGGTGCGTCACTATGCACCGGCGGCAGGTCTGCCAGACTGGACAGACCGAACACACGCAAAAAGGTATCGGTGGTGCGGAAGCTGACCGGGCGACCCGGCAGATCCAGACGTCCGTCTTCCTCGATGAGTCCCTTTTCCAGCAGACCGGACACGCTGGAAGAGGAATCCACGCCGCGCACCTGCTCGATAAAGGCGCGGGACACCGGCTGGTTGTAGGCGATGACGGTCAAGGTCTCCATGGCCGCAGGGCCAAGCGGTACAGCGCGGCGGCTGTCCAGCACGCGGCGCACGCAGTCGGCCCACTGGGTCTTAGTGGCCAGCTGCCACCGGGTATTCAGATGCAGCAGACACAGGCCGCTGTCCTCCCGCTGGTAGCGGGTGTGCAGGGTCTCCAGTGCAGTATCCACGCTGGACTGAGGCAGCTGCACCGCCTGTGCCAGCTTATCGGCACCTATGGGGTCGCCGCAGGCAAAAAGCATGGCCTCTACGGCGGCAAGGGTTTGTTTCTGGTTCATGGGTTCTCCTTATTGCGTTCCGGGCGGGTGCGGCGCATGGTCAGCTCTCCCCGGTCGTCCAGCGCGATCCGTCCACCGCGTACCAGCTCCAGCAGCGCCAGAAAGGTCGCCACATTGGTGCTGCGGCTCTGGCTGCGGGAAAACAGCTGCTCCATCTTTGCCACGGTGCCGCCCAGCATCCGGCGCAGGATGTACACCACCCGGCTGGTGACCGATACCATAGGCGCGGTGACCAGCGGCTCAAACTGCTGCTGGGTAGGCACGCGGCGGGTCTTGGTGCGGCCCGCCAACGCCTGCCAGTAGTCCGCAAGCATCTGCGGGGCATGGTGCAGCGCGTAGGTGTTGTCCCACTCCATCTCCATGGGACGGCGCACAAATACCGGGGCAGCCTCCCCTTTTGCGCGCAGCAGCTCTGCCATGCGGCGGCACTGGTCGTACTCGATGAGCTGGCCGGTGAGCTCCTGCTTCATGCGCTCGCCCTCTTCGCTGCGGGGCAACAGCAGAAAGCTTTTCATCTCCACCAGATGCGCCGCCATCTCAATGAAGGCACTGGCAGTCTCGGGATCGGGGTCGGCCTGCTCCACGGTGCGGGTGTACTGGTCGATGAGCTGCAAAATGGGAATGTTGTGCAGGTCCATCTTATGTTTGGCCACCAGCGCCAGCAATAATTCCAGCGGGCCGTCAAAATCCTCCAGATGGAAGGTCAATTCCTCTGCCACTCAGATCACCGCCCCAAGGCTGCTGGCATAAACGGCGTAGGCGATCTTATCGATATACCCGGTGCCCGCGCCCAAAAGCGACCACACCACGTTGTTCAGGTAGTACAGCGGCACATCCAGAAAGCCGCCCCAAACCGCTGCCAGCATAACGATCATGATATATTTTTCGTACCGCATCAGGCCAAAGTAGATGCGCTGCGGCAGCACCACCAGCAGAATGCGGCTGCCGTCCAGCGGCGGCACGGGGATCATGTTGAACACCGCAAGGCTCACGTTCATCAGCACCAGATACCGCAAAAACATGGCAATGTAAATGGTGGCATTATTGACCGGTGCCCAGTAGTACATCACCTTCCACGCCACCATGCCAAGGTAAGCCAGCACAAGGTTTGCCACAGGGCCTGCCAGTGCAGTGAGCGCCATGCCCCACTTGGGGTTTTTGAAGTTGCGGGGGTTGGTGGACACAGGCTTTGCCCAGCCCACGCCTGCAAACACCATGCACAGCGTGCCCAGCAGGTCAAAGTGTGCAAAGGGATTCAGCGAAAGACGCCCCTCGCGTTTGGCGGTGGCATCGCCCAGCAGCCATGCTGCCAGCGCATGGCCAGCCTCATGGAACGGGATGGCCACCAGCGCCACCAGTGCGCGGATGATATAATAGGTTGCCTGTGCGGTCATGTAAATCTCCTGTCAAAACGAATTTCTTCCTTTATAATACTATTTTTTTGTGCCCTGCACAAGCCCCACTGCGCCGGGAATGCAAAAAGCTACAGAAAATTAAAAAAAAGACTTGCTTTTTCTTTGCATCTCTGGTAAAATAGTCAAGCTGATTATTTTGATTCCATACTTCACTGTAGGAGGTGCAATTACCATGGCTAAGTGTGAATGCTGCGGCAAGGGTGTTACCTTTGGTATCAAGGTCTCTCACTCTCATCGCCGTTCCAACCGTACCTGGAAGCCGAATGTCCGTCGTGTCAAGGCGGTCGTGGAGGGCTCTCCCAAGTATGTCTACGCATGCTCCCGTTGCCTGCGCGCTGGCAAAGTTACCCGCGCTGTCTAATTTGGTGTATGTGGCCGGTCACTTTGTCGAGTGGCCGGCTTTTTTATTTGCCGCAAGGAGAGGAATAAAATGTCTTTGCCTGTTGATCCCATCATGCTGCTGAGCGTGGTGAACCTGAAACTGCGGGATCAGTATAAGGATCTCGATGCGCTGTGCGAGGATCTGGAGGCCGATAAGGCCGGTCTGTGCGCAAAGCTGCACGCTGTGGGCTACGATTATGACCCGCAGCGCAACCAGTTTGTCTGATTATAGCTTCCAAATCCGGCACCGGTGCGCAGCGACTGTGCCCGGGCCGGTGAATGATAAAATAAGGAGTGCTTGATTTATGATCCAGGGTACCTATTACAAAGAGTGGAGCACGGTTCTTGGCCGTGAGATGGAGTTTAAGGTGTACGGCCATGCCGGTGTGCCGGTGCTGGCACTGCCCGCCCGCAGCGGCCGTTTTTACGACTGGGAGAACAACGGAATGCCCGACGCCATTGCCCAGCTGCTGAACGAGGGCAAGGTGCAGCTGTTCTGCGCAGATGCCGTGGACGGCGAGGGCCTGTTGAACGGTGATCTGCCCCAGCGCCGCCGCGCCGAGCTGCAGGAGAAGTATTTCGTCTACCTGAGCGCTGAGCTGGCTCCCCGCATTCTGACCCTGAACAACGCTAAAAAGGGCACCCGGATCTGGACTGCCGGTGTAGACTTGGGCGCTTACCACGCCGTCCACTGCCGTCTGCGCCGTCCCACCCTGTTTGCAGGTGCTGTGGGCATGGGCGGCATCTATGACCTGACCCGCTTCTGGGGCACCGACAGCGACGACATGGTGCTGCGCTGCTCTCCCCTTGCTTACCTGCAAGAGAACGGCATTGCCAACAAGCTGGCACTGACCAAGGCAGAAGAGAACAATCTGATTCTCTGCGCCGGTCAGGGTGCCTACGAGGGCGATGCACTGGATGACACACAGGCATTGGCTGATCTGCTGAAGGATCAGGGCATGCCCGCACATCTGGAGATCTGGGGCGGCGACGTTTCCCACGACTGGTACTGGTGGGGCAAGATGTGGAGCCTGTTTGCACCGCGCATTCTGGAAGTAAAGTAAGAGCTTACAACGAGGGAAAGCCTGCGGGGCTTCCCTCGTTTTCTTATGTGCAGCGGTTTTGAATGGCCTCCGCGTGCGCTTTGGCCATGTTCAGCGGAATTTTATCTTTTAATTTATGGTTCAGAAACACCTGTGGCGTTTCTGAACCATTTTTGTCTGCTGCATTATTTAAAATTCATTTCCTACTTGAATTATCGGATATTGTGTGCTATACTGCTGTTGCAAGAAAATATACCCCATGGGGGTTTATGAAAGGAGCGATTCCGAGATGGAAGAGACCAAAAAGCACTGTTGCTGCTGCGATGATGCGCCGGAAGCGGACACTGCGGCAGATACTGCTGTCCCCTGCTGCTGCCGCCACAAAGAGCGCAGCCCGGAGGAATACAAAGCCCTGCTTAACCGACTGAACCGCATTGAAGGGCAGGTGCGGGGCATCCGCGGAATGCTGGAAAAGGATGCTTACTGTGTGGACATTTTGGTACAGGTGGCCGCAGCCAATGCGGCGCTGAACAGTTTTTCCCGGGAATTGCTGGCGCAGCACATCGGCAGCTGCGTGGCGGACGATTTGCGTGCAGGCAGTAACGAAAAGCTGGAAGAACTGCTCCGGTTGCTGCCCAAGTTGATGAAATGACCGCCCGCCGGGCAGACTGACCACAAGGAGAAAAAACAATGGAACAATTCAACGTTACCGGCATGAGCTGCGCGGCCTGCTCTGCCCGGGTGGAAAAGGCCGTAAAGAGCGTGCCGGGCGTCACCGGCTGTTCGGTAAGCCTGCTGACCAACTCCATGGGCGTGGAAGGCACAGCAGAAGATTCCGCCATTATCCGTGCCGTGGAGCAGGCCGGTTACGGTGCAAGCCCCAAAAAGGCCGCCGCAGCCGCCAGTACCAGCGCAGAGCTGGACGCGCTGGCTGACCACGAAACGCCCAAGCTGAAACGGCGGCTCATCGCCTCGCTGGGCTTTTTGCTGGTGCTGATGTACTTTTCCATGGGACACATGATGTGGGGCTGGCCGCTGCCCCGCTGGTTTGACGGCAACCACATTGCCATGGGGCTGGTACAGTTGCTGCTGGCGGGCATCGTGATGGTGATCAACCAGAAATTTTTCATCAACGGCTTCAAGGGGCTGGTGCACCGCTCCCCCAACATGGATACGCTGGTGGCTATGGGCTCGATGGCAAGCTTTGTGTGGAGCACCTACGCCCTGTTTGCCATGACCGATGCGCAGCTGCACGGCAACGAGGAACTAGTCATGCACTACATGATGGAGTTCTATTTTGAGTCTGCCGCCATGATTTTGACCCTTATCACCGTGGGCAAGATGCTGGAAGCGCGCTCCAAGGGCAAGACCACCGATGCGCTCAAAAGCCTGATGAAGCTTGCCCCCAAAACCGCCACCCTGCTGCGGGACGGTGCCGAGGTGACTGTGCCCATTGAGCAGGTGCAGAAGGAAGATATCTTTGTGGTGCGCCCGGGCGAGAACATCCCGGTGGACGGCATTGTGCTGGAAGGCAGCAGTGCTGTGAACGAGAGTGCCCTGACCGGCGAGAGCATCCCAGTAGACAAAGCCGTGGGCGATAAGGTAAGCGCTGCTACCACCAACCAGTCCGGTTATTTGCAGTGCCGCGCTACCCGTGTGGGCGAGGACACCACGCTGGCACAGATCATCCGCATGGTCAGCGATGCCGCCGCCACCAAAGCCCCCATTGCTAAGATCGCGGATACCGTATCCGGCTTTTTCGTGCCTGCGGTCATCAGCATTGCAGTGGTCACAACCCTTGTCTGGCTGCTGCTGGGGCGGGATGTAGGCTACGCGCTGGCGCGGGGCATCTCGGTGCTGGTCATCAGCTGCCCCTGTGCGCTGGGGCTGGCAACGCCGGTGGCTATTATGGTGGGCAACGGCTTGGGTGCGAAGAACGGTATCCTGTTCAAGACCGCTGCGGCATTAGAGGAAACAGGCCGCACCCGCATTGTAGCGCTGGACAAGACCGGCACCATCACCTGCGGCGAGCCTACCGTCACCGACCTTCTGCCCGCTGCGGGCGTGACCGAGACCGAGCTGCTCACGCTGGCGGCCGCGCTGGAGGGCCGCAGCGAGCACCCGCTGGCGCGGGCAGTGCTGGCCTATGCAGAGGAAAAGCAGCTGGCGCTGCCCTCTGTTACCGATTTTACCGCCCTGCCGGGCAACGGCCTTACCGCCAAGCTGGAGGGTAAGGAGATCTTTGGCGGCAACGCTGCTTTTATTAGCACAAAGGTCGCTATCTCTGCTGCGCTGCAAACGCAGGCTGCTGCACTGGCTGCGCAGGGTAAGACGCCCCTGTTCTTTGGCGGTGCAGGCCGTCTGCTGGGCGTTATCGCGGTGGCAGATACCATCAAGGAGGACAGCCCGCAGGCCATCCGGGAGCTGCGGAACATGGGCATCCGGGTAGTAATGCTGACCGGCGACAACCAGCGCACTGCTGAAGCCATTGGCCGACAGGCCGGGGTGGACGAGGTGATCGCGGGAGTGCTGCCGGAGGGCAAGGAGGCCGTTATCCGGCAGCTCCAAAAGTACGGCAAGGTGGCTATGGTGGGCGACGGCATCAACGACGCCCCTGCCCTGACCCGAGCTGACACCGGCATTGCCATCGGCGCAGGCACGGATGTGGCCATTGACGCTGCGGACGTAGCGCTGATGAACTCCAAGCTCTCGGACGTGCCCGCCGCCATCCGGCTGAGCCGTGCTGCCCTGCGCAACATCCACGAAAACCTGTTCTGGGCGTTCATCTATAACATCATCGGCATTCCGCTGGCAGCCGGTGTGTTCATTCCCTTGGGGCTGACGCTGAACCCCATGTTCGGTGCAGCTGCCATGAGCCTTTCCAGCTTCTGCGTGGTGAGCAACGCCTTGCGGCTGAACCTGTTCGACCTGCACAGCGCAAAGCGTGACCACCCGCCCAAACACGTCCCTGCCCTGCCCGCCGCCCTTGTGCAGCCCGCAGCGGAGGAAGATACAACTCAAAAGGAGGAAACCGCTATGAAAAAGACCCTGACCGTAGAAGGCATGATGTGCCCCCACTGTGAAGCCCGCGTCAAGAAGGCGCTGGAGGCTCTGCCGCAGGTGGACGAGGCTGTTGTCAGCCACGAAGCCGGTACTGCCATCGTCACCCTGAACGCTGAAGTAGACGATGAGGTACTGAAGAAGGCCGTAGAGGCGCAGGACTACCCTGTTACCGGCATCCAGTAAGGCGAAAAAGCAAAAGGCAGCTGCGCGGATTTCTGCGCAGCTGCCTTTTTTGTAACGTGACGGTTTTGAATGCGCGCCGCGTTCGCTTTGCGCATCTTCAGAGGAAAGAACATTTTATATTTGCAAGCGGGGAAAATCTGCGGATCTTCCCCGTTTGCTTTTTCACGGGAAGAGCGTTACCGGAAATGGTATTTTTACAGATAACAGTCAAATAGTCTGCCCACATCAAGAATTATATTTATAGTCGATTTTTCTAGGCCACAAGCCAACTTTCGGGCTTTTTGTGGGCAAAAGCAAAAAAAGAGGTCAAAATTGAACAAATCAGCGAGTTTTGCCCACAGTTTGCCCACCAAACAAAAAATCCGTATAAAACACTTACCGGAGGTTCTGCACCGTTTTTAAAGCCAGAAACGCCAAAAAAGCCCGCTGCAAGGCGGAATGTCCTTGCAGCGGGCAACATAGATAACCGGGGAACCCTTATCAGACTTCGGTGTTGAAGTAGCGCTTCAGCAGGCCCTCGAAGCCGCGGCCGTGACGAGCCTCGTCCTTTGCCATCTCATGAACGGTGTCGTGGATAGCGTCCAGATTCAGCGCCTTAGCCTTCTTGGCCAGATCCATCTTACCGGCGCAGGCACCGCACTCGGCCTCAGCACGCATCATCAGGTTCTTCTTGGTGCTGTCGGTCACGACCTCGCCCAGCAGCTCTGCAAAGCGGGATGCGTGGTCAGCCTCCTCATAAGCATAGCGCTTGTAGGCCTCGGCGATTTCGGGGTAGCCCTCACGCTCTGCCACGCGAGCCATAGCCAGATACATGCCGACCTCGCTGCACTCGCCCTCAAAGTTAGCGCGCAGACCATCAACGATCTCCTGCGGCACGCCCTCTGCCTTGCCGATGCCAACAACGTGCTCGGTGACGTAGGTGTTGCCCTTCTTCTCCACAAAAGCGGAAGCGGGAGCCTTGCAAACGGGGCACTGAGCGGGGATCTCACCCTCAGCGATATAACCACAAACGGTGCAAACGTATTTCTTCACAAGAATTTACCTCCATTCGATCTGTTAAAAATGATACAGGACGGAAACCACCCGCCTGTTGTTTCTATGCGGGGCAGCCGCGCTGCCGGGTATAGAAAGAGCCATGGAAGGGGGCTTTGTGTACTTCCCTTTCCATGGCTCTATTATAGCGAATAGTTCCTAGTTAGTCAAGTATATTTTTAAGAATTATTCCTATTTATTAAAATCTGGCAGGATGCCCAAATTTCCTTACAGAAAACTGGACGCATTCCCGAGGATCAGACCTGCAGGTTGCCGCTGGTAGCAGCATCGGAACCGGCAGTGGCGTCAAACTCGTAGTCGTTGCCGGGCAGGATGGCGTTGAGCAGAATGCCTGCAATCGCAGCCACAGCCAGACCGGACAGGTTGATGGTGACGCTGCCAACGGTAAAGCCAACGCCGCCCACAGAGTTGAAGCCCAGTGCGCACACCAGAATGACGGCGGCAACGATCAGGTTGCGGCTGTTGGTGAAGTCCACGCGGTTCTCGACTACGTTGCGCACGCCGATGGCAGAGATCATGCCGTACAGCACAAAGCTGATACCGCCGATAATGCCGGTGGGAATGGTGTTGATGACGGCCTCAAACTTGGGGCTGAAGCTCAGGATGATGGCCAACACAGCTGCAATGCGGATGACCAGCGGGTCGTAAATCTTGCTCAGTGCCAGCACGCCGGTATTCTCGCCGTAGGTGGTGTTAGCGGGGCCGCCCAGCAGACCGGCCATGGTGGTGGCCAGACCATCGCCCATCAGGGTACGGTTCAGGCCGGGGTCATTGATATAGTTGTGGCCGACAGTGGCGCTGATGGCGGCGATGTCGCCGACGTGCTCCATCATGGTAGCCAGTGCGATGGGGATGATGGTGAACAGAGCGCTGATGAACTCCGGGCTGCCGTCAATGGCGAACAGACCCATAGCCTCCTTGTGCAGGGGGATGCCCAGCCAAGCGGCCTCGGAGATCTTCTGGAAGTCCACTGCGCCGGTGACCAGTGCCACCGCGTAGGAGACCAGCACGCCGATGAGGATGGGCAGGATCTTGACCATGCCCTTGCCCCAGATGTTGCACACGATCACAGTGCCCAGTGCCACAAAGGCCAGCAGCCAGTTGGACTGGCAGTTGGTGATGGCAGAGGGAGCAAGGATCAGGCCGATGGAGATGATAATGGGGCCGGTGACCACCGGCGGGAAGAACTTCATGATGCGGCGGATGCCAAAGGTGGAAATCAGCAGGCTGGCCACCAGATAGACCAGACCCGAGAACGCAATGGCAGCGCAGGCATACGGCAGCATCTTAGTGTTGGCAACGGTCAGATTGCCATCGGCATCAGCCAGCATGGGGGCCACGATGGAGAAGCCGCCCAGATACGCAAAGGAGGAGCCGAGGAATGCAGGCACTTTCTTTTTGGTGATGAGGTGGAACAGCAGCGTGCCCAGACCGGCACACAGCAGAGTGGTGGAAACGCTCAGGCCGGTGAGCAACGGCACCAGAACCGTTGCGCCGAACATGGCAAACATGTGCTGCACACCCAGAATAAACATCCTGCCGGTGCCCAGCTTTTTGGCGTCGTATACGCCCTTGGAGTAATCGATTTTTTCGCTCATAGAAAACCTCCTGTACTGTTATTCCCAAAAAAAGAGGCATTGCCGTTGAAACAGCAGTGCCTCTGAATTTCAGGAACAAGACCTCCACACAAAAACGGGAAAGAAGCAGCCATGCAGTCGCTCGCGCTTGAACATTGTGCCCCTCCCCTTCTTTTTGTGTTCCTTCCAACAACCGGAACCGCTCCGGCAAGGCAGCAGCAGCGCTGCGGCCTTTTTTATAAGTATAGCAGATTTTGGGCTTTCCAGCAAGGTGTTGACAGCTTTTTCTTGCCCGTTGCACCGCGCTGCGGGCTGCGGGGGTTGCGCTTTGGGGTGGAATCGCCTATAATAGAGCCTGTTCTTATTTCCTACTATCGTAATGTGTTGATATTACAGGAGGCTCTATGCTCTATCTGGATTATTCTGCCAACACCCCCGTGGATGAGGCAGTGCTGCAATGCTTCTGCGCAGCAGAGCGGCGTTACCCGGGCAACGCCAACGCCCACCATCAGGCAGGCGCTGCCGCAAAGGCCGCTATAAACGAGGCGACCCGCAGCATCGCCCGCTGTCTGGGCGCACCGCCTGCAGGCATCATCTACACCTCCGGCGCAAGCGAAGCCAACAACCTTGCCGTGAAGGGGCTGGCAGCGCTGGGAGGTGCAGCAGGCAGGCACATCCTCTCTACCCCGCTGGAGCATTCGTCTATCAGCGGCAGTCTGGAGGCGCTGCAAAAGCAGGGGTACGAGGTGGAGCTGCTGGACATCCTACCGGACGGCACGGTAGACCTTGCAGACCTGAAAAAACGGCTGCGCCCGGACACCGTGCTAGTAGCTGTGACCGCTGTGGACAGCGAGCTGGGCGTGGTACAGCCCATTGCGGAAATTGCAGAGCTTTTAAAGGCATATCCCAGCTGCCATTTCCATGTGGACGCCACACAGGCCGTAGGAAAGATCCCCGTACAGTTTGAGGGCATGGACACCATGAGCCTGACAGCCCATAAGTTTTACGGGCTCAACGGCATCGGTATACTGGTAAAACGGCTGGGACTGGCACTGCCGCCCCTTATCCACGGCGGAGAGAGCACTACTCCCTACCGCAGCGGCACACCTACCGTAGCGCTGGCTTGTTCGCTGGCGCTGGCCTTGGAAAAGGCTGCTGCCGAACTTCCTGCCCGCGCTACTACCGTGCGCAGCCTGAATGACCGGCTGCGTGCAGAGCTTACCCGCTATCCAAAAGTGCGCATCAACAGCCCGGCAAACGCTGTACCGCACATCCTGAACCTGAGCGTGCAGGGCGTAAAGGGCACTGTGTTCCAGCGGGAGCTGGACGCACGCGGGGTGTGTGTCTCGGTCAAATCTGCCTGTTCGTCCGACGGACTGCCCTCCCGCGCGGTGCTGGCGGTCAGTCAGGATCGGCGCAACGCCCTTTCTTCATGGCGCATCAGCCTGAGTCACCTTACCACAGAGGAGGAAGTGACCGGCTTTCTGCACGCCTTTGCAGAATGTTATAACACCCTGACCCGGTAAAGGATCTGTGAAACAAAGCCGTTTGCAGCTGCTATAAACAAATAAAAAGACCTTCCCGCTCTCCGGAACGGGAAGGTCTTTATAAATTGCTAATTAGCCTTGGAACTTACGTTCAAGGACAAAATCACTCAATGATCTTGCCGACAACGCCGGAACCAACGGTACGGCCACCCTCACGGATAGCGAAACGCAGGCCCTCTTCCATAGCAACAGGGGTCAGCAGCTCAACGTGCATCATGACGTTATCGCCGGGCATGCACATCTCGGTGCCTTCGGGCAGGGTGATGATGCCGGTCACGTCAGTGGTACGGAAGTAGAACTGAGGACGATAGTTGGAGAAGAAGGGAGTGTGACGGCCGCCTTCGTCCTTGGTCAGGACGTAGACCTGAGCCTCAAAGACGTTGTGGGGGTGCACAGAACCGGGCTTAGCCAGAACCTGGCCACGCTCGATCTGGGTACGATCAACACCACGCAGCAGAGCGCCGATGTTATCGCCAGCCTCAGCGAAGTCCAGAGACTTACGGAACATCTCCAGACCGGTGATGGTGGTGTTCAGACGGTCGGGCTTAATGCCGACGATCTCCATAGCATCGCCAACCTTAGCCATACCACGCTCAACACGACCGGTAGCAACGGTACCACGGCCAGAAATGGTCATGACGTCCTCGATGGGCATCAGGAAGGGCTTGTCCTCCTCACGATCCGGGTTGGGGATGTAGGAGTCAACAGCGTCCATCAGCTCCTTGATGCAAGCGTAAGCAGGATCCTCGGGATCGTTGGGAGCCTCCAGAGCCTTCAGAGCGGAGCCACGAATGATCGGGGTGTCATCGCCCGGGAAGTCGTACTCGCTCAGCAGCTCACGGATCTCCATCTCGACCAGATCCAGCAGCTCTTCGTCGTCGACCATATCGCACTTGTTCATGAACACAACGATATAGGGCACGCCAACCTGACGAGCCAGCAGGATGTGCTCACGGGTCTGGGGCATGGGACCATCGGTAGCAGCAACGACCAGGATAGCGCCGTCCATCTGAGCAGCACCGGTGATCATGTTCTTAACGTAGTCAGCATGGCCCGGGCAGTCAACGTGAGCGTAGTGACGAGCCTCGGTCTGGTACTCGACGTGAGCGGAGTTGATCGTGATACCACGAGCGCGCTCCTCGGGAGCCTTATCGATGTTAGCGTAGTCCATGAACTCTGCATCACCCTTCAGAGCCAGGTACTTGGTGATAGCAGCGGTCAGAGTGGTCTTGCCGTGGTCAACGTGACCGATGGTGCCGATGTTAACATGCGGCTTAGAACGGTCGAACTTTGCCTTTTCAGCCATTGGAATATCCTCCCTTAATTTAGGTTTTGATATTGGTTACAACAACCCTGCAAAATGCAGACATTGCACTGCAAGGCTATTCTACTAAATTTGCCCTGTAAAATCAAGTGCTTTTACAGGAAATTTTGCCGGAGTTACACTACCCCGGCAAAATTCTTATGCTTTACAACGCTTAGCCCTTGGTACGGCCAGCAATGATCTGGTCAGCAATGTTCTTGGGAACCGGCTCATAGTGAGAGGGCTCCATAACATACTGGCCACGACCCTGAGTCTTGGAACGCAGGTCGGTAGCGTAGCCGAACATCTGAGCCAGAGGCACAAATGCGTTGACACGCTGGGTACCAGCCATAGCTTCCATGCCCTGGATCTGACCACGGCGAGCGTTCAGGTCGCCGATAACATCGCCCAGATACTCATCGGGAACGATAACAGCAACCTTCATGATGGGCTCGGTGATGATAGGATCAGCCTTGCGCATAGCATCCTTGAATGCCATAGAACCAGCGATGGAGAAGGCCATTTCAGAGGAGTCGACCTCATGATAAGAACCATCCCACAGGGTGACCTTGACATCAACAACAGGATAGCCTGCCAGAACGCCAGCCTTCATAGCACCCTGAATACCGTTGTCGATAGCAGGGATGTATTCCTTCGGGATAGCGCCGCCAACGATAGCGTTGACGAACTCGTAACCCTTGCCGGCCTCGTTGGGCTCGATCTTGATCTTAACGTGACCGTACTGGCCCTTACCACCGGACTGACGTGCGTACTTGGTCTCCTGATTGGCCTCCTTGCGGATGGTCTCACGGTAAGCAACCTGGGGTGCACCCACGTTTGCCTCAACCTTGAACTCACGCAGCAGACGGTCAACGATGATCTCCAGATGCAGCTCGCCCATACCAGCAATGATAGTCTGGCCGGTCTCTTCATCGGTGTAGGTCTTGAAGGTCGGATCCTCTTCGGCCAGCTTTGCCAGCGCGATGCCCATCTTCTCGTTACCAGCCTTGGTCTTAGGCTCGATAGCAACGCGGATAACGGGCTCAGGGAACTTCATGGACTCCAGAATGATGGGATGATTCTCATCACACAGAGTATCACCAGTGGTGGTGTTCTTCAGACCGACAACAGCAGCGATATCACCTGCGTAGACGCAGTCGATATCCTTGCGGTGATTGGAGTGCATCTGCAGGATGCGGCCCATACGCTCCTTGCTGTCCTTCACGGAGTTGTAGACAGAAGTACCTGCCTCAACCTTACCGGAGTACACGCGGAAGTATGCCAGCTTACCAACGAACGGGTCGGTAGCGATCTTGAAGGCCAGAGCAGCAAACGGAGCATCGTCAGAAGAAGGACGGGTCTCCGGCTCTTCGGTCTCGGGGTTCACACCCTTGATATCATCGATATCAGTGGGAGCGGGCATATAGTCAACGATAGCATCCAGCAGCTTCTGCACGCCGCGGTTCTTGTAGGAAGAGCCGCAGGTCACAGGCACCAGAGTGTTGGCGATGGTTTCCTTACGGATAGCCTTCTTCAGCTCCTCGCGGGTGATCTCCTCGCCCTCGAGGTACTTTTCCATCAGAGCCTCATCGTTCTCGGCAACAGCCTCGACCAGAATGTTGTGGTACTCCTCGGCCTGCTCGCGCATATCCTCGGGGATGGGCTCGGTACGCATATCGTTGCCCATGTCGTCGTAGTAGATCTCAGCGTTCATATCGACCAGGTCAACGATACCACGGAAGGTATCCTCCTGACCGATGGGCAGCTGGATCGCCACGCCGTTCGCGTGCAGACGATCGTGCATCATCTGGATGCAGCGGAAGAAGTCGGCACCGATGGTATCCATCTTGTTGACGTAGACCATACGGGGGACCTTGTACTCGTCAGCCTGACGCCAAACGGTCTCAGACTGGGGCTCGACACCGCCCTTAGCAGCCAGAACGGTCACAGAACCGTCCAGCACGCGCAGGGAACGCTGAACCTCAACAGTGAAGTCCACGTGGCCCGGAGTGTCGATAATGTTGATACGATGGCGATTCTTGCGGAAAGCCACGGGATCCTTCTGGGTCTCAGAGTGGCTCCAGTAGCAGGTGGTAGCAGCAGAAGTAATGGTGATACCACGCTCCTGCTCCTGTGCCATCCAGTCCATGGTGGCGCTGCCGTCATGGGTCTCGCCGATCTTGTGGTTGACGCCGGTGTAGTACAGAATACGCTCGGTAGTCGTAGTCTTACCAGCATCGATATGGGCCATAATGCCGATATTTCTCGTCATCTGAAGAGAAACTTCTCTGGGTGTAGCCATGAAATTAACCTCCTACAGAACAGATCAATAACGGAAATGTGCGAAAGCCTTGTTAGCTTCTGCCATCTTGTGAGTGTCCTCACGCTTCTTCACGGCGTTACCAGTGTTGTTGGCAGCATCCATGATCTCAGCAGCCAGACGCTGTGCCATGGTCTTCTCACCACGGCTGCGGCTGTAGGCAGTCAGCCAGCGCAGACCCAGAGTCTCGCGGCGGGCGGGGCTGACCTCCAGGGGAACCTGGTAGTTAGCGCCACCAACACGGCGGGTCTTGCACTCGAGGCTGGGCATGATGTTCTCCATCGCCTTCTCGAAAGTCTCCAGAGGATCGTTGCCGGTCTTTTCCTGAATCATGGAGAAAGCTTCGTAAACGATCTTCTGAGCGACGCCCTTCTTGCCATCCAGCATGACGCTGTTGACCAGGCGGGTGACCATCTTGGAATTGTAAATAGGATCAGCTAAGACATCGCGCTTAGCAATGTTACCTCTTCTAGGCATCTTTCTTCCCTCCTTCACAGAATGATATCATCGGTACTCGAAAGTAATAAAACTCCCGTTGTGTCACAAAGAGCTGACCTTACATAAACCGTTACCCTCCGCTTTTAAGCGGACTTGTTATTTATATAAAGGAAAGCCGTTTATGGCGGTTGTCCTCAATTACTTCTTTGCAGCACCGGCCTTAGGACGCTTTGCGCCGTACTTGGAGCGGGCCTGATTACGGCCTGCCACACCCTGAGTATCCAGGGTACCACGGATGATGTGGTAACGCACACCGGGCAGGTCCTTAACACGGCCGCCACGGATCAGCACGACGGAGTGCTCCTGCAGGTTATGGCCGATACCGGGAATGTAAGAGGTGACCTCGATACCATTCGTGAGGCGGACACGAGCAACCTTACGCAGAGCAGAGTTAGGCTTCTTGGGGGTCATGGTACGAACTGCGGTGCAGACACCACGCTTCTGAGGGCTGCTCAGATCAGAGTACTGCTTCTTCTGAGAGTTATAAGTCTTCTGCAGAGCGGGAGCGGTGCTCTTGGTAGTCAGGACCTCACGGCCTTTGCGTACAAGCTGGTTAAAAGTAGGCATTTTGTTTCTCCTTTCTTAATGATGAACATCGGAAGTATTTTCCGACTTTTTAGCCGCACTATCCCCATGAGGGACGCGCAACAGTTATATAATACCCGCTTTGCAGCCGGATGTCAACAGTTTTTGCAAATTTTTTTGTATTCATTCCAGATTTTTTCTTTTGGGCAGTTTTCGGCAGAAAAAGTGTCTTTTCCCTCCCCTGCTGCGCTGCTTTTGGCACGCAAAAACCGCCCCGCAGGCTTTCGCCCACGGAGCGGTTTTGTTTAACGGATCAGAGCCTTACGGATGCTGCGCTTACTGTGCAGCGGCAGCCAGCTCGGCTGCGACCTCGGCGTCGCGCTCAGCCTCACGGTTCTTCAGATCCTCACGCACCTCCGGCAGACCGGTACCGGCGGGGATCAGTTTACCGATGATGACGTTCTCCTTCAGACCGGACAGCGGGTCGACCTTGCCCTTGATGGCAGCTTCGGTCAGCACGCGGGTGGTCTCCTGGAAGGATGCAGCAGACAGGAAGGAGTCGTTGGCCAGAGCAGCCTTGGTGATGCCCAGCAGCACCTGCTGGTACTCCACCAGCTTCAGGCCCTCTTCGCCTGCATCAATGCGCTTCTGCAGATCTGCATTGATGTTCTCCACCTCCAGACGGCTTGCCAGAGCACCGCCGATCAGGTTGGAGGAGCCGGAGTCGGTCACGCGCACCTTGCGGCACATCTGACGGACGATGACTTCGATGTGCTTATCGTTGATCTCAACGCCCTGCAGACGGTAGACCTTCTGGACCTCGTTGATCAGGTAGTTCTGCACGTCCTCCAGACCCTTGATGGCCAGAATATCCTGCGGGTACAGCACGCCCTCGCGGGTGATGATGTCGCCCTTCTCCACGCGGTCGCCGGGCATCACGCGAGAATGCTGGGTGAACGGGATGGAGTAGCTCTTGACTTCCTCTGCGCCGTTCTCGTCCTTGCCGGTGACCTTGATGACCACGTTCTTCTTGGTGTCGTCCTGAGAGACCACACCGGAGATCTCGCTCATGATGGCCATGCTCTTGGGACGGCGGCTCTCGAACAGCTCCTCAACACGGGGCAGACCCTGTGTAATATCCTCGGCAGATGCGATACCGCCGGTATGGAAGGTACGCATGGTCAGCTGAGTACCGGGCTCACCGATGGACTCTGCGGCGATAACACCGACAGACTCGCCCAGACGGACCGGCTCGCCGTTGGCCATATCGGAACCGTAGCAGCGTGCGCAGACACCGGTCTTAGCACGGCAGGTCAGCAGGCTGCGGATCTTCAGGCGGGTGATGCCTGCGGCCTCGATCTCGTTGGCGTCATACAGGTCGATCATCTTGCCCTCGGGCACGATGACCTTTCCGGTGATGGGGTTGACCACATCGCCCACGGCAAAGCGGCCGATCAGACGCTCGCGGAAGCTTTCGATCTTCTCCTTGCCCTCGTGGATCTCAGAGACCCACAGGCCATCGGTGGTGCCGCAGTCGATCTCGCGAACGATAACGTCCTGAGAAACGTCGACCATGCGGCGGGTCAGGTAACCGGAGTCGGCGGTACGCAGAGCGGTATCGGCCAGACCCTTACGGGCACCACGGGCAGAAACGAAATATTCCAGAATGTTCAGACCTTCGCGGTAGTTAGCACGAATGGGCATCTCGATGGTGTGACCGGCGGTGTTTGCCAGCAGGCCGCGCATACCGGCCAGCTGCTTGATCTGGTTCATAGAACCACGAGCACCGGAGTCTGCCATCATATAGATCTCGTTGTCCTTGGGCAGGTTGTCTGCCAGAGCCTTGGAGACCTTATCGGTGGTAGCCTGCCAAATGGCGATGGTCTTGTTGTAGCGCTCGTTATCCGAGATCAGACCACGGTTGAACAGCTTGCCGACCTTGGCGATCTCCTTGTCGGCCTCGGCGATCAGCTCCTGCTTCTGGGGCGGGATCACAGCGTCGCACACAGCCACGGAGATAGCGGACAGGGTGGAGTACTTGTAGCCCTGTGCCTTGATGGCATCCAGCATCTTAGCACACTTGCGGGTGCCGTTGCGGGTCATGCAGCGGGAGATGATCTCAGGCAGGGTCTTTTTGGTCACGCGGAAGCTGACCTCGTACTCCAGCCAGTGCTCGGGATCGGTACGATCCACATAGCCCAGATTCTGGGGGATGGGATTGTTGAAGATGATGCGGCCTGCGGTGGCATCCACCAGACCGGTGCGCTCCACGCCGTCAATGGTCATGGTGCGGCGCACCTTGATGGGTGCGTGCAGGGTGATGACGTGCTCGGCGTAAGCCATCAGAACCTCGTTCTCATCACGGAACACCTTGCCTGCGCCCTCGTCGTTCTCGCGGACGGTGGTCAGGTAGTAGCTGCCCAGGATCATATCCTGCGTAGGCACGGTAACAGGTGCGCCGTCAGAAGGCTTCAGCAGGTTGCCGGAAGCCAGCATCAGCATCTTGGCCTCACGGCAGGCATCCTCGCTCAGGGGCAGATGGACTGCCATCTGGTCGCCGTCGAAGTCGGCGTTGAATGCGGTACAAGCCAGCGGGTGCAGCTTGACTGCACGACCTTCCACCAGCACGGGGTTGAAGGCCTGAATGCCCAGACGGTGCAGGGTAGGTGCACGGTTCAGCAGCACGGGATGACCCTTGATGACGGTCTCGAGGCTGTCCCAGACTTCGGGCTTTGCACGCTCGACCATCTTACGGGCGGACTTAATGTTGTTGGCAATGCCCTTTTCCACCAGATCCTTCATGACAAAGGGCTTGAACAGCTCCAGAGCCATCTCCTTGGGCAGACCGCACTGATCCATCTTCAGCTCAGGGCCGACAACGATAACGGAACGGCCGGAGTAGTCAACACGCTTGCCCAGCAGGTTCTGACGGAAGCGGCCCTGCTTGCCCTTCAGCAGATCGGAAAGGCTCTTCAGTGCACGGTTGTTGGGGCCGGTGACAGGACGGCCACGGCGGCCGTTGTCGATCAGGCTGTCCACAGCCTCCTGCAGCATACGCTTCTCGTTGCGCACGATGATGTCGGGAGCGCCCAGCTCCAGCAGACGGCGCAGACGGTTGTTGCGGTTGATGACGCGGCGGTACAGGTCGTTCAGGTCGGAGGTGGCGAAGCGGCCGCCGTCCAGCTGAACCATAGGGCGCAGGTCAGGCGGCAGCACAGGCAGCACATCCATGACCATCCACTCGGGGCGGTTGCCGGAGATGCGGAAAGCCTCCACAACTTCCAGACGCTTGAGGATGCGCACGCGCTTCTGGCCGGAGGACTTCTCCACCTCGGCGGTCAGCTCAGCGCTCAGCTGATCCAAATCGATCTCCTTCAGCAGAGTCTGGACAGCCTCGGCACCCATGGCAGCCTCGAACTCGTCGCCATAGCGGTCGCACATCTCGCGGTATTCCTTCTCGGTCAGCAGCTGCTTCTTGTCCAGCGGGGTCAGACCGGGATTGGTGACGATATAACTTGCAAAGTACAGCACCTTTTCCAGCAGGCGGGGGCTGATGTCCAGCATCAGGCCGATGCGGCTGGGGATGCCCTTGAAGTACCAGATGTGGCTCACAGGAGCGGCCAGCTCAATGTGACCCATACGCTCACGGCGGACCTTGGCCTTGGTGACCTCGACGCCGCAGCGATCACACACCTTGCCCTTGTAACGGATGCGCTTGTACTTGCCGCAGTGGCACTCCCAGTCCTTGGTAGGTCCAAAAATGCGCTCGCAGTACAGGCCGTCACGCTCCGGCTTCAGGGTGCGGTAGTTGATGGTTTCGGGCTTTTTGACCTCGCCGTAGCTCCAAGCGCGGATCTGCTCCGGGGAGGCAAGGCCGATTTTAATGGAATCGAAAACGTTGTTTTCCATGAAACGAACCCTTTCTTAATCTCTAGTTGTTTCGATGATGACAGGCGGCATTTCTGTTATAGGATCACAGGCGCTTCTCCCCTGCCGCAGCACACGGCTAAGGGGTGAAGGCTGTGTTATGAATCCAGATCAGAAATCTACTTCGTCAGAAGCAGCCGGAGCCTCGGCACCGGAGTTATCGTCCTCCAGCACAGAAGGATCATCGAAACCTGCATCGGCGTCCTTGATGTTGTAGTCAGTCAGCTCACTCTCCTGCACCACAGTCTCGGTGCCGGCAACATCACGCATATCAAAGCCGGTCTCTTCGTCATCGAAGTTCTGGCGCATGTCGATCTCGTTGCCGTCCTTATCCTGCACGATCACGTCCATACCCAAAGACTGCAGTTCCTTCAGCATAACGCGGAAGGACTCGGGGATGCCGGGCTGCGGGATGGGCTCGCCCTTGACGATGGCTTCGTAGGTCTTGACACGGCCCTCCACGTCATCGGACTTGACAGTCAGGATCTCCTGCAGGGTGTAAGCGGCACCGTAAGCTTCCAATGCCCAGACCTCCATCTCGCCGAAGCGCTGACCGCCGAACTGAGCCTTGCCGCCCAGAGGCTGCTGGGTGACCAGAGAGTAGGGGCCGGTGGAACGGGCGTGGATCTTATCATCGACCAGGTGATGCAGCTTGAGGTAGTACATATAACCAACGGTAACGCGGTTATCGAACTTTTCACCGGTACGGCCATCGTAAACGGTGGTCTTGCCGTCACGATCCAGCTCGATCTTGGAGAAGTCGATGATGTGGCCCTTCTCGCCCATGATCTTGGGGAGCTTGGTGGGATATGCGGGAGCATTCTCACCGTGCCACATCTCGCGGGCGGTATCAAAGGTATCGCCGATGTCGTTCTCACGGGCAGAGTCAAAGACGGGGGTCATGACCTTGATGCCGCAGGCCTTGGCAGCGTAGCCGAGGTTGACTTCCAGCACCTGACCGATATTCATACGGGAAGGCACGCCCAGCGGGTTCAGCACGATATCCAGCGGAGTGCCGTCGGGCAGGTAGGGCATATCCTCCTGCGGCAGGATGCGGGAAACGACACCCTTATTACCGTGACGGCCTGCCATCTTATCGCCGACGCTGATCTTACGCTTCTGGGCGATATAGCAGCGGACGACCTCACGCACACCGGGCTGCAGCTCATCGCTGTTCTCCGGGGTAAAGACCTTGACATCCACAATGATGCCGTATGCGCCGTGGGGCACACGCAGAGAGGTGTCACGCACCTCGCGGGCCTTCTCGCCGAAGATGGCGCGCAGCAGGCGCTCCTCGGCGGTCAGCTCGGTCTCGCCCTTCGGGGTGACCTTACCGACCAGAATATCACCGCTCTTGACCTCGGCACCGATGCGGATGATGCCGCGCTCGTCCAGATCCTTCAGGGCATCCTCAGAAACGTTGGGGATGTCGCGGGTGATCTCCTCGGGTCCCAGCTTGGTATCGCGGCTCTCGGTCTCGTACTCCTCGATGTGGATGGAGGTGTACACGTCCTCGCGCACGATCTTCTCGTTCAGCAGAACGGCGTCCTCGTAGTTGTAGCCTTCCCAGGTCATGAAGCCGATCAGGGCGTTCTTACCCAGAGAGATCTCGCCGTTGCGCATTGCGGGGCCATCGGCCAGCACCTGACCGGCGGTGACGGTCTCGCCCACTTCCACGATGGGGCGCTGGTTGATGCAGGTGCCTGCGTTGGAGCGGGCAAACTTGATCAGAGAGTACTCCTCCAGAGCACCCTGCTCGTTGCGCACAACAATATGGTCAGCATCAGCCTTTTCCACAACGCCGTTGCTCTTAGCCAGCACAGCGGTGCCGGAGTCGGTAGCAGCCTTGTACTCCATACCGGTAGCAACAATGGGCTGCTGGGTGACCATCAGAGGCACTGCCTGACGCTGCATGTTAGAACCCATCAGAGCACGGTTACAGTCGTCGTTCTCCAGGAAGGGGATGCAGGCGGTAGCAACAGAGACCATCATTCGCGGAGAAACGTCCATGTAATCGACTTTCTCTGCGTCGATTTCCAGGATCTCATCGCGGCGGCGGGCAGACACGCGGGGACGGACGAAGTGCTTGCCTTCATCCAGCGGCTCGTTGGCCTGTGCCACAACGTACTCGTCCTCCACATCGGCGGTCATATACTCCACCTCGTCGGTGACGACCTGTTCAATGAGGTTGTTATTCTCGTCGTAGACCTTCTTGACCTTGCGGTAGGGGGCCTCCACGAAGCCGTACTCGTTGATCTTGGCGTAGGATGCCAGATAGGAGATCAGACCGATGTTGGGGCCTTCAGGGGTCTCGATGGGGCACATACGGCCGTAGTGGCTGTAATGGACGTCGCGGACTTCGAAGCCTGCGCGGTCACGGCTCAGACCGCCGGGGCCCAGAGCAGACAGACGGCGCTTGTGGGTCAGCTCAGCCAGAGGGTTGTTCTGATCCATGAACTGAGACAGCGGAGAGGAGCCGAAGAACTCCTTGATGGCTGCCACCACAGGACGGATGTTGATCAGTGCCTGCGGAGTGATAACGCTCTGATCCTGGCTCTGCAGGGTCATGCGCTCACGGATAACGCGCTCCATACGGGAGAAGCCGATGCGGAACTGGTTCTGCAGCAGCTCGCCCACGCTACGGATACGGCGGTTGCCCAGATGGTCGATATCATCGGTGGTGCCGATGCCGTAGCCCAGACCATTCAGGTAGTTGATGGAGGACAGGATATCGTCAATGGTGACGGTACGGCCGATGAGCAGGTCGTGATCCTTCTTCAGGCTCTCCATGACCTCCTCGGCGCTGGAAGCGTTATCAAGGATCTTACGCAGTTCCTTGAGGCAGCAGCGCTCGTTGATGCCGCACTCCTTGACATCCACACCCTTGAATGCGGGGTAGTAGTTGTCAATGATGGCCTGTGCGTCCACGCAGCCGTTGGTGATGACCTTGACATTGTGGGGCTGGTCCTTCATGGGATCATCGATCTTCAGCACGACAAGATCTACGCCGGCAGCATCGATCTGCTCGGCCAGCTTGCGGTCGATCTTCTTGTCGGCCTCGACAAGGATCTCGCCGGTGAAGGGATCCACCACGTTCTCTGCAGCCACATGGTTCATGATGCGGCGTGCCAGAGACAGCTTTTTGTTCATCTTATAGCGGCCGAAACGGGACAGGTCGTACCGGCGCGGATCGAAGAACAGCATATCGATCTGGCTGGTAGCGGACTCCACCGTGGGAGGCTCGCCGGGGCGCAGCTTGCGGTAGACCTCCAGCAGGCCCTCCTCGCGGTTCTTGGTGGTATCCTTTTCCAGCGTGGCCAGAATGCGCTCGTCCTCGCCGAAATAGTTCAGGATATCCTCGTTAGAGGACAGGCCCAGTGCACGGCACAGCACGGTGACAGGCAGCTTGCGGTTCTTGTCGATACGAACATAGAACACGTTGGCAGCATCGGTCTCGTACTCCAGCCACGCACCACGGTTGGGGTTCATGGTGGCGCTGTACAGGTCGTTACCAACTTTATCCTTGGCATGGCCGTAGAACACACCGGGAGAACGGACCAGCTGGCTGACGATCGCACGCTCAGCACCGTTGATGACAAAGGTGCCCGCGTCGGTCATCAGGGGGAAGTCGCCCATGAAGATCTCCTGGTCCTTCACCTCGCCGGTCTCCTTGTTCAGCAGACGGGCGGTGACGCGCAGGGGGGCTGCATAGGTAACGTCGCGTTCCTTGCACTCCTTGATGCTGTACTTCGGCTCCTTATCCAGTCGGAAGTCCACAAAGCTCAGTGCCAGATTGCCGGTGTAGTCCTCAATGGTGCCGATATCGTGAAAGACCTCCTTCAGGCCTTCATCCAAAAACCACTGATACGAGTTCTTCTGCACCTCGATCAGGTTCGGCATACTGATGACTTCGTCGATGTGGGAGAAGCTCATGCGCTCGGTTTTGCCGAGCTTTACGGGCTTGACTTTCATCATAAAATCAACCACTCCTTACTTTTATATTCTACGGGATGTCGTATACACGGGTCAAATTTGAGCAGACACACATAATTCGACCCGCGTCTTGTGAAACGTTCCGGCATTTTGCACAAACTTTTCGGGGCAAGCCCTCAAGCGGCAGCCATCGCAGTTCCTTTTTTGGCGCACTAGTCCATTATGTGATACTAATGCAGTATACACCCGAAAACCCCTGTTGTCAAGCCATTTTTCAGTTTTTTGCCGAAATAAATTTAATTTTCGATTCATTTTCGAACGCCCGGCAGCGTGTAGCTGTTTGCTTTCCAAGTACTTGATTTTTTTATTTTGCACGTTCCTGTTCATAACACCCTTGTGCAATTTGTCTATCTTTACTCTTGTGCCCGGAAGTATGACTTTTGCACTTCCCTGCCGCAAAAAAAGACCGCTGCACAGAATACCGTGCAGCGGCCTTGGCCTCTTATATGGAATGCTCACTCATCCAGATAATCCCGCAGCAGCTTTGCACGGCTGGGGTGACGCAACTTGCGCAGTGCCTTTGCTTCGATCTGTCGCACCCGCTCCCGGGTCACGTTGAACTCCTTGCCCAGTTCTTCCAGCGTGCGGGCACGCCCGTCCTCCAGACCAAAGCGCAGGGTGATGACCCGCTCCTCCCGGGGCGTCAGGCTTTTAAGGACGTGCAGCAGCTCCCGCCGCAGCAGCTGACGCCCGGCTTCATCCACCGGGACACCGGCATCCTCGTCCTGAATGAAGTCCTCCAGATGGGCGTCCTCTTCCTCCCCCACCGGTGTTTCCAGACTGATGGGCTCCTGCGACAGTTGCAGCAGCTCCCGCACCTTGTCCGGCTCCATATCCAGTGCAGCGGCGATTTCCTCCACGGTGGGCTCCCGCCCATTCTTGTGCAGCAGGTCGCCCGCCGTTTTCTTGACCCGGTTGATGCTCTCCACCAGATGCACCGGGATGCGGATGGTGCGTCCCTGATCTGCAATGGCGCGGGTAATAGACTGGCGGATCCACCAGGTTGCATAGGTAGAGAACTTGAAGCCCCGCTCCGGCTCAAACTTTTCCGCCGCCTTCATCAGGCCGAGGTTGCCCTCCTGAATGAGATCCAGAAAAGGCAGTCCCCGCCCGGCGTAGCGCTTGGCTACCGATACCACCAGCCGCAGATTTGCTTCGCTCAGGGAGCGGCGCGCATCCGCATCCCCTGCCCGGGCGGCCTTTGCCAGCGCCATCTCCTGCCCGGCGGTCAGCAGCGGCACCCGGCCGATCTCCTTTAAATAGGTCTTGACCGGGTCATCCAGCGCCACACCCTCCGAGGACAGCTCATTCTCCAACCTGCCGATCTGGGCATCGTCCAGCACGGGCAGCTCGGCAGGTTCCTCCTCTGCCAGATGGACGCCCCGCTGCTCCAGCGCCGCGTAAAGCTCGTCCAGCTGTGCAATATCAAAATCCGCTTCTTCCATGGCACGGCTGATCTGCTCCGGGGTCAGGGTGTGACGGTGAGCCTTTGCGGCAAGGCTGCGGGCAAGTTCTTCCGTTTGCGACAATTTCTGCATGATTCCTGCTCCTTTTCTCTCCAGCTCCAGCCGGAGGGAAAACAGGGATCAGTCTTGTTCGGGCAGCGTCCCCTGCTTTTTTTCGCGCATCGACTGAAGATACTGTGTGATCTCATCGCCGGACATTGCAGCAGCTTTGCTAGCAACCGGCATCCCCCGGGCGATCCTGTCCAGATACAGATGGATATCCTCCGGGGTGCAGTTCACATCGCTGTATTGTGCCGCAAGTCGGCTCAGTTCATTCAATGCTTCTTCGCTTGCAAATGCCCGCAGTGCCGTCAGGCTGAGCTCCACGCCCTCCCGGCTGCAATTGAGCATCGCTTCGTATAGTTCCTTCTGCTGCGGCTGGATGAATTGCTCTGCCGTCAGCTGCTGCTTGGCCAGTTCCAGATAGCGCGGCTCCCGCAGGATGGCTGCCAGCAGCCGCTGCTGGGCGCTGGCAATGCCCAGTGCCTGACTGCCGCCTGCGCTGTATGGCACCTTGATCTGATCCATCTCGCCGGAGCGCAGCAGCTCGCGGTTTTTCTCCCGGCGGTACTTGCCACCCGCCCGCTTTGCTGCGGTGCCCAGCTGCGCCAGAATGGCGGTTTTGGAGATGTTGGTTTCCTCTGCCAGCCGCCCGGCGTACACCTCCTGCTCGGTGGGGTTAGAGCGCTCGGCCAGCATCTCCACAGCATCCTTTATATATTGCAGACGCTGCGCGTCCTGCGAGAGATCATACTGATCCCGCAGGCGCTTGAGCCGGAAGTCCAGCGCGTTGCCCACCCCATCCAGAAGCGCCTGAAAGCGCTCCGGGCCATATTTTTTGATATACTCGTCCGGATCCTTTGCACCGGGGATCTGCAAAACCCCCACCTTTACCGGACTGTTACGGAACAGTTCTAGCGAGCGCAGGGTCGCCTTCTGGCCGGCCTCGTCCGAGTCGTAGCTCAGAATGACCTCATCGGCATACTCGCTGATGATGCGCACCTGCCCGGGGGTCAGGGCGGTGCCGCAAGCGCAGACGGCGGTGTCGATACCAGCCTGCTGCATACTGATGACATCCATATAGCCCTCACACAACACGAACCGCCGGGAAGCGCTGCGTTTTGCAATTTGCATGGCAAACACCGTCTCGGATTTGTGGTAGACCAGCGTTTCCGGGCTGTTGACGTATTTGGGCTTGGAGTCGTCCATCACACGCCCACCAAAGGCAATGATATTACCGCGCAGGTCAAAGATGGGGGTCATGACGCGCTTCCAGAACAGGCAGTAAATTCGGCCGGACTGGCTGCGCTTGAACAGACCGCTGGCGTCCAGCTCCTGCTGGTTGTAGCCCTTATCCCGCAGGTACTGGTACAGCGCCTGTCCGTCGTTGGGAGCATAGCCCAGCCCGAACCGGACGATGGTCTTATCGTCCAGCCCGCGCCGCCGCCAGTAAGCGCGCGCCTGCCGCGCTTCCTCCACGGTAGAGTTCAGGCAGGCGTGGAAGAAGCGGGCAGCCTCCTTATTCATGGAAAGCACCCTGCTGCGCAGGCGTCCGGTCTTGTCGTCCTCCTGCGGCTCCGGCATCCCGGCGCGAGAGGCCAACATCTTGATGGCCTCGCCGCTGCTGATATTGTTGATCTTTTTGACAAAGCTGATGGCATCTCCGGCTGCCTGACAGCCAAAACAGTAAAAGCTTTGGGTGTCCGGGTACACATAGAAGGACGGCGTTTTTTCGCTGTGAAAAGGGCACAGACCGCCGTACAGCCGTCCCTTGCGCTTGAGCTGCACATAGCTGCCCACCAGCTCCACGATGTCGGTGCGGCGGGTGAGCTCCTCGATGTATTCGTGTGGGATCATGTTGTTTTAAACGACCTCTCCAGTTTTAAAGGACGTGCCATTTCTGGGGCACGAACAGTTCTTCAAAGGTGCGGATGGCAAACTCATCGCTCATACCGCTGATGTAGTCGGTGACGGCACGCTCCCGCCCCTCCTGATAAGCCAGCTGCACATAAAAGTTGGACATCCGGTCCACATGGGTCAGGTAGTACTCGTACAGCTCGGCAATGAGCTTGTCCACCTTCTGCTCCTCGCGCTTGGCGTTTTTGTCCACATACACGGTGGCGTACATGAAATCCCGCAGGGCGAGAAATGCCTCGTATTCCTCCGTGCCCATGCGGACATCCCCCTCGCTGTGGGTAAGGATGCTGTTGATCATGGTAGTGATGCGGGCAGATTTGGTCTGTCCCAGCATCGCCGTGCAGTCCTTAGGCAGGGTGGCAGCGTCCAGCACACCGACGCGCACGGCGTCCTCGATATCATGGTTGACAAAGGCGATCTGATCTGCCAAGCGCACGATGCGCCCCTCTGGGGTAGCCGCCCATGTGCCCTTGGTGTGGGTAACGATGCCGTTGCGCACCTCCCATGTCAGGTTAAGCCCCTCGCCGTCCTTTTCCAGCCGGTCCACCACACGCAGGCTCTGCATATAATGGTGAAAGCCGCCCGGGCAAAGGTCGTTCAGTGCCTTTTCGCCTGCGTGGCCAAAGGGAGTGTGCCCCAGATCATGCGCAAGGCTGATGGCCTCCGTCAGATCCTCGTTCAGGCGCAGGCCACGGGCGATGGTGCGGGCAATCTGCGAGACCTCCAGCGTATGGGTCAGCCGGGTGCGGTACAGGTCGCCCTCCGGCGAAAGGAACACCTGCGTTTTCTGCTTGAGACGCCGGAAGGCCTTGCAGTGCAGCACCCGGTCGCGGTCCCGCTGAAACACCGGGCGCAGCGGGTCCTGCGGCTCCGGCACAGCGCGGCCACGGCTTGCATCGCTGAAAGTCGCCCACGGCGCAAAGGTAAGGTGCTCGATTTCCTCGGTTCTCCGGCGCACATCCATACAGATCCTCCTTTTGTTTTTTGGGCTTCTCCCCTCCCCTCTGCACGCAGCCGATCCCAATTGCTGCGCTGCGGCAATTGTAGCACATCGGCCGTGTCGAAGGGGGAAGTTCGGTGTCGGTTTGCAAAAAAGACTTTGTTTTTCAGAACGGTGCGTAGAACGGGTCGGACACCGTTACCTGAGCGCTGCCCCGGGTCAACTCCCGCAGCTGCTCCAACAGTGGAGCTTCGGTGTGTTCCGGCATCTGCCAGCGCAGGGTGACGCGATCCGTAAACTCCGGCGGTACCTGCTTTGCCCCGGCGGCATCAATGAGCAGGGACGCACGCTCGTAAAGGGCGTAGTCCACCGTTACCTGCAACTCCACCACACTGCGCACCGTGACCACCTCGGCGTTTTCCAGTGCGCGGGCGGTGGCGGTGGTGTAGGCACGCACCAAGCCGCCGGTGCCCAGCAGCACCCCGCCAAAGTAGCGGGTGATCACCACGATCAGGTCGGTCAGACCACTATGCTGCAGCACTTCCAGCGCGGGCGTACCGGCGGTCTTGGCCGGCTCGCCGTCATCGGAATAGCGCTCGCGGTTGCCCGCCCGCAGGCGGTAAGCGTAGACGTTGTGCCGTGCGGTGCGGTTGGCTGCACGCACCTGCTCCAGAAAGGCAACGGCGGCTTCCTCGCTGTCGGCAAAGGAGAGCTGCGCGATAAAGCGGCTCTTTTTCTCTTCGTATTCGCCGGTGGCCGTGCCCCGGACGGTGCGGTAATCCTCCACGTTAGATCCTCCTGATAATAACTCAGAATAAGTATAGCACAAACGGGCGCAAATAAAAAGACTGACGAAGCCTTGCGGCCCCGCCAGTCTTTTTATAAGAAGAAAGCAGTTGATCACTTGGTAAAGAGCTGGATCCACTGATGACCCCAGGTGCTGTTGCTGTTGTAGTAGTAGCCAACACTCATCTTACGAGCCTCAGGGTTCAGGATGTTAGCGCGATGGCCTTCGGAGTTCATCCATGCATCGACGACTTCTTCAGGAGAGACGCTGCCCCATGCGGCATTCTCGCCGGTGGGTGTATCGGTGACGCCGTAGTCCTTCAGGACGGTGAAGCACTTGGAACCATCGGGACGGACGTGGGAGTTCACAACGGCGATCTCCTCGGCACGGGTCTGTGCAGCGGCGGTCAGAGCGTCATCACCCATTTCCAGAGCAGTCAGACCGTACTTTGCGCGCTGGGCATTGACCAGATCCAGAACTTCCTGACGGTAGTCCTCAGTGTGAGAATTTTCGGGGTAAGAGAAGATCAGCACCCAGTAGTTATTGTAGATGCCGCCTTCGTAGTAGCCCACGCTCACGGTGGTAGCATCGGCGTTCAGGATACGCTCGCGGGTAAAATCGGTAGCCATCCACTGCTCCATTGCGGCGTCGGGAGTGGAGCAGCCGGCCATGTAGTTCTCGCCGATGGAGACATCGCTGATGCCGTTCTCTGCCAGAACGGTGAAATCGCGCTGACCGTTGGGGCGGACGTAGGAGTAAGAAACTGCCAACTCCTCGGCACGCTCCATCGCAGCAGCGTTATGACTGCTGTCGCCCAGAGCAACGGGAGCCAAACCAGCCTGTGCACGCTCGTTATTGACCAGAGTCAGGAAGCTGCGCTGGTAAGCGTCTTCTTCAAAGTAAGAGTTCTCTTCTTCCACAGAAGCGGTAGCAGGAACGGCAGCCTGTGCGGCGTTTGCGGTGACGGGCTTGAAGCCCGCAAAGCCAAAAACCACAGCCAGCGTCATAGCAGCTGCTGCGATATTCTTTACGGTACTCATTGCACGCTTCATAAGATTGCCTCCGGTCTGTTGCCTTATACAGTGTGATGTTGGATGTTGCAACTCGTTTGCAACTCTGTCGTATCACATCTGCAACTCTTGCGTCACAAGAGTATCACAAAACCATACAGACGTCAAGAGGTTCAGAAGCTATTTTGCAGAAAAAATACAGATTTTTTAAAGATTTCCCGTCCTTTTATCGCAACCCAAGCGTAACAAACAGTCCGAAAACGTTACAGTTGTGTTGCGCTTCTCCACAAAATCAGCCAAGTGCAACAGGTATCGCACACTTTTGGGGGCGTT